>Ga0126342_10009810_pt1 | contig 17146 bp, 25 predicted proteins | sample Cyp1metagenome_FD_92528 | JGI IMG/M metagenome (GOLD analysis project Ga0126342, IMG submission 92528) | Coral microbial communities from Lord Howe Island, Old Settlement Bay, Australia - Cyphastrea 1 metagenome | ecosystem: Host-associated > Invertebrates > Cnidaria > Coral ... | reverse complement strand
GTATATATAATATGTATATATAATATGTATATATAATATGTGTATATAATATGTATATATAATATGTATATATATATATATATATATATATGTATGTATATATGTATATGTATATATATATACATATATATATGTACATATATATACACGTGATATTGCATGATATTGTTTCTTGTCAAGTATTTCTTGGAATTCAGCATATTGGAACTGACATCCAATTCACAAGCCGTTCAGATTTCTTGTGCAGCCCAACAGATGTGCTGGCTTTGGGAAGTAGCCGCCTGAATTGATGGTGGCTCCTCAGAGTGATGCGTGAGACCCTCAGACACGGCGATGCTATGGACCAATTATGGTTGTCACATGATGCCATATGTGATCTCACACAATGTCACAAGATGTCACGTGATGTCATTGTGTGTGTGTGTGTTCAACCCTACCTTTTGCATATTGATGCGGTACCATAGCACAGCATGCCAGGAATATCCACCTGATGGGCATGGCTGTGAAGGCGGTGTTTGTGCTGTAGATATTGGATGCTGAAACGACAAACGAAACACTGGAGAAGGACAGACAAGACATGACGTGAATCAAGTTGGTGCCTTAGCTGCCTTAGTGTTTTGGGATTTGGATGGATTCGGCAGGGGCATCAAACTGCCTTCATGCATGGAACCCAGGGAACCCAGACATCGATGGCAGTTTTGGTGCACCAGCTGATGCCAATGTGGTATGCGTTCAATGTTCATGTGGTATGTGGTTATCCATTGCCCATTGAAGCACTGAGCCAGGCAAAGCTTGTAATGAAACGGGTGGAAATCAAGACACAAAAGACCCTCGAAGTCCCAGAAACAAGTCTGAAGAAAGACTTGTCAGGCCATGAACAGCAGCAAATCATAGCAAATCTAAAAAGAGGATTCAAAGGAAGAGATGGGGGTGCAAAAGGCTTGTCAAATCCCGAGATCTGGCGCTGCTGACTATCCACTTCGTATCAATTTGGCAATGCAACGCATTGAAGATTGTTGCACAATATTGCACAGAAAGCTACAGAAAGCTACAGAAAGGCATGGCCACCCATCATAATCCCAGACGTTTCACATTGTTTTCGATTTTTTTTTAAAAAAAATCAGCACATTCGAAATCTGGGTTTCTCATGGGTCACGCCGGCCGCACGCCTTGCCTCGGGCTGCTGCTGGTGACTCTGGTGAATGGCGGAGGCTCCGGAGGCTCCGGTAGCTGCGGATCCCTCCAGGAGATTTTCGGAGAAGCGCCGCAACGTGAGGATGACACTTGGCCGCCTTGGCCGCCTTGGCCGCCTTGGCCGCCTTGGCCGCCTTGGCCGCCTTGGCCGCCTTGGCCAGAACGGAGGAAGTGGACTAAGAGCACTTCTTTCTCAACGATTTCAACACATTCAAGATATATTTCATGATATTTCATTGAACCAGGAGTAGACCCAGGTAGCTCAGGTTTCCAATTAAACTTGGCATACTTTCACTTGTGAACTTCACCGCGAGGGTGCAGTTGTCGCATCTGAGGAGTGGCTTCGCTGGATGGAAGAGCATCCGGTACCTGCCTTGCATCAGGCGACAGAGGCCATCAGCCATCAAGCTGGGTCAAGCTGGGTCAAGTGATGTGGGGATGGGTCAAAACCCTATCCCCCTGTAGTTCACATCAAAATAGCTGGGATAAATGGATGTTCATCCCCCTAAAAATGGTATTGTCATAGGTATTGATCCATAGCCTCATAGCCATGTCAAGTCCCCAATCAAGGCCGATCCAGGCAGATCAAGCGACAGCCGACAGCTGGCAGGTCCTCCGAGCTCCAGCCACAGAAGAGGTCTTGGAAGAGGCATGGCGAGAGGCCACGGATCGAGACAGACTTTGGGGAAGTGGAAACAGAGAAAAACAGAGAAAAATCATGAAGAATTTTCTGAATCCAGAAGAATCCAGAAGAATCTGGAAGAATGGCCAGAATGGAGAGATGTTCAAACATGAGGTCAGCCAGCCTCAGCTGTTGCTCTACCAGGCAGAGAAAGTTCTGGAGTCCAACGCCTGTGAAACCATCGAAGCTGTTGGGAGACTTCTCTTTCGCAGCTTGCCTGACATGCTGCAGTTTGCAGGAAAGAATGAGATAGCATAGCATATCATAGCATCGTAGCTGCTAGCTGTGTAATGAAATTGAAATCACATAGCAGTATCTCTTGGGAGGAAAATCAGAAAAAACCTTGGACAATTTATGAAAATGTGCTTTTGGTGACTTCATGATGCTGATCGTGGCTGTCGTGGCCTGTCGTCGTTTACCTGAGGTCACTACCAGCACTTGCCGGCCAGTGCACGGCAGATGGCCGAAGGTCTTGAGAAGCGCCTGCGCGACTGCGGAGGAGCAGCCTTGGAGGCGCTAAAGACAGACTTGGAATGAGCCTGATTGTGTGCACAAGTGCATCCCCAAACCCCAAAACATCCCAAAACAATCTGGTTCCATTTGGTTCCCAATTCCCCATATTTCCCCATGATTTTGAACATGTTTGAAGATTAGCCATTCTGAGGACATCTGAGGACTATTGGATTCAGCATTTTGGAAGTTGGCGGTGACAGATGTGACAGGCAGCGGCGGTGTTGCTGTTGGCCCGGGACGGTTCGAAGGCACAAGAAGCAGTCCAGCTCATGGCAGCTTCGAAGGCGGCAGATCCAGAAAAACTTCGATGATTTTCCCACTCTTTGTTGTAGGGGATTTTCTATTTAATGACATTGTCTATATACACACTATATAATTATATATTCTATATTCATAGGAGATTTCCCATCTAGTCACCTTTTCACTGCAAAAGCCTTTATAAAGACATCATTGAACAATCTTGAAAAATAATTACATCCTTTCTAGAGATGGAAAACTATACGTCTGGAGGCCCAGAGCACAGCGTTGCGCTTGACGCTGGCGCGACACAGCAACGGGGACAAAAATGCCGTTGCCGGATTGGTGGCCAGTGCCAAGCAGGTGTGGAATAGAGTGGAATGGTCCTCCACCGCTGCCACCATCAAGCGGCCAAGCGGTTTCATAATACCTCGATTGAACTGTGATGTTTTGCGTGCTGCTTGGAGGAGCTAAGCAGCTCGAAAGATGGTCACAGGATCGACGCCCGCTTGCTGTCAATGTTTGGCACCTTGGCAGTTAGTATGCAGTTAGTACGTATAGCTGTATAGCTCTAGAAACAAGGGAAACTTCTGAGACAAGCAGCTACCTTTCTAAGGCTGTTTGATGTGCCCAAATTATTCTCGTGTTCGAAAGTTTTGCTGAGGAGTTGATACTCAAAGCAATCCCATCCACATGGAATCCCTTTGAAATCCATCTGAGCCACGTTCTAAACCCTTGTGTTCATGTCAGGCAAGGGGGCCCGTGTAAGGGTCTGGCGGCCTGGCGTAAGCAAAACTGTGGTGCGCAGAAGCCAGCGTAAGCTCCGTGTAAGACAAGATATGCGCGTAAGTCAAACCTGCGCGCGCGGAAGCAAAACCTGTGCGCAATGGTGTAAGCATTTCCTTATCATTTCCTTTCTTGGTGCCAGGATGTAAGACATTTAGAACATGGCTCATCTGAAAAGCGTATGAAAATGTATGAAATCTATGGCGAATCTATGGAATCCATGGGATGGTCGCGCTCGAGGCTTCCTGGCCGCCGTGTCGGGACAGGAGTCGGAACTGGCCATGTCGGCGCTGGCTGCTGCGCAGAGTGGTCAGGGACGTGGGGCCTTGGAGGTCCGGACCATGGCCGCAAAAACTTGAGGATTTTGGATGGCGTTTGGATGTTTCTTTAAGGATTCTGATGGTTTTTTTCAAGGATTCATCTTGCTGATATAAATTGAGGCTGGTGGATTTTTTATGATTTTTTAAAAGATCGAACATGGACCATCCGAAGGAAAAAAAACACAGAAATCGAAAGAAATTCCACTGAAGTTTGTAGATGGAAGGAGCGAAACAAACCCTTGGCCGCCTTGGCCCATCTTGGCCCACTGCTTTGAGATTAGTTTGTCGAAACCATGGCTGCAGGCCACTCTTTATTCCGCCAGCATGAAGGGTCTCATACCCTTCCCGATCCTGAGCTGCAGTGTTGAACGGGAGATCCAAGTGTTTTGGGTACCAGAGATCACATAGACATTAGCAACAGCGAATACTAGTAACTTAGTATGATACTAGTTCGTAGTTCTACTGTGCTTCTAATCCGGCACCATTGCAGCACCATCCAGCACCATTGCAGCTTTCAAATCGACCCAGGCTGTGCCAGAAGATTTTCCTCTTGGAAAGGGATTTGCTCTTCCAGCCTTCTAGCTGCTTGCACAGGCGCTGCATCTTCAGATGTTTCTGTGCCATGATTGTGCTATGGATTGTATTGGAATGTATTAGATGGAAATGGATAGGCAATGGATGGGCGCCATGCGCTTGGAAAGATCGAAGGAGCTGATTTGGTGTGGACTGGACAGGTTGGAGCTGGCCGTTCTTTTGCAGCAGGGCGCGAAAGCTCTCCAGGCGCTCAGCTTGCTCAGCTTGCTCAGCTTGCTCAGCTTGCTCCTTTTAGTATTCAAAAGATCTTGTTTTGTCGTTCATCAACACCAATCCTGCAGTTCAACGATGTTCTTCGAACATTCTGCTTTAACTTGAGAAACGAAAGGATGCGGGAATTCCTTCAAAGGGAGTAGAACAAGAAAGAAACTTCCTGCTTGCCAATCACTGTATGGACCCTCGAACTGTGTCATGAAAATATGGTCATGGAAAGTCAAGGTCAGTAAATAATCCTGAATCATATGAGCTGAGAGATATTGATATTCACAAGTCTACTCAGGACTTTTCATAATTTTCCATAATTTTCCATAGTTTTCTATGAATCTTCCACATGTTTTTGCAGCTGTTGCAAGCTGTCGGCGTTAGGAGCCCAGCTTCGCAGCCTCCATGGCGTTCTTGGCGCAGCTTCCGCTGGACTGTCCCGGCTTAGCCTCGGAGCTGCACCTTGGAGCTGCACCTGCAGGGACGGTCCATGGTGAGCCATAAAAATGTGGAAATGATCCATGAATTTCCATAAATGATCCATTTATATTATGGATTATGTATGATATTATGGATTATTATATGGATTATTATGGATTATTATATGGATTATTATGGATTATTATGGATATTATGGATTATTATATGGAGTATTATGGATTATTATGGATTATTATAGATTATTGTGGATTATTATGGTAATATATTGAATTATGGTAATATGGTCATGATTTCACTTTGGGTAAACATCCAAACATATTTTTCTGATTTGCTTGGGTTTGATTGGCTTTAAGTGACTTGTATGCTGGAGGATGTCAGAGTGTGATGCCCACATTCTCCCACATGTTTTTGTTAAATATGATTTTCATGTAAATATATAATATATAATTTGGTAAATATATATAATATACATTGATAATATACATATATATATATATACATTGATAATAATCATATTTATATACATATTGATATACATTCCACGGACATCAGACGTATCAATGCAGCTCGGCGAGGTCCGGCATGGGCGTGGCATGGCTGGAATCTCCTAATGCCAAAGCTGGCATCAAGGGCCTTGCCGGAGATCTCCATGCGGTCAGTGCCATACGCATCTCGCCATGGCCATGGCATGCCATGGCCATCAAAATAAAAACCGCTTGATTGCTGAAGATAGTGGGATATAACGGAGTATAAGGGTTTTACTAGCTGAATCTAGCTGATTTATTGGAGGCGATTTTTGCATTTTAGCTATTTATCGTTATATGTTAAATTTCAAAATTGGGGTACCTATTCCCACGGTTTTGTTCCACCAGATAGGGGATGCGTTTTTTTTGTTTTGTGCATCAAGGCAAAGGAATTCGCGCGGCAAACTACGCCTTGTCGACCCGTGGAAATTCTTCGAACAGAACTCACCACGAGGAGGTTCAAAGCGCTACACAGTTTCACATTGGGAAATTGTTTAGTCAGAGTATGTCAGACTGTGTTTGTGTGTGAATTCTCTTGGCTGGGAGAGTGAGTATATTGGAGTCTTGATACGAAATGCATGTTACTGCGGTGTCAGTTGTTTGGATTGTGCAGCTGTGTATCCATTGACCCCTCAAATTGATCAAAGACCTCTTGGCAAAGACGTTGGTGAAAACACCTTGAAATCTTCGCAACCGCCCTTTTTGAAGGTGGCGCGCGCTGCAAAGATCATCGCTGCGTTGCCCAAATTGCCACGGCGCTGTGGCAAAAAGTCCAGTCCACCACCACTGCTGCGGGCACCACAAGAAGATCCTTGGGGATGCCCAGAGGCAGTGGTGCAGACCACGTTTTTAACCGACATTTGACCAATTTTGACCATATCCTGTGGCAGTTTCTGGTCATTTCTGGTCATTTCTGGTCATTTCTTGGTGGTGATATGGTGCTGATATGGTGCTGCCAGGTGACCAAAGAGGAGTTTTTCCAGAAGTGTTTGGCGCAAAGCAAACCCTGCGTGACAGCCCCAGTGCTGACAGTGCTGACAGTGCTGACAGTGCTGACAGTGCTGAAACAGAACGCAATCATACGCAATCAATGCCATTTCGGTAGCACAGGACTCGTGTTTGCCGAAGTCTTGATTCTTTTCGGTGTTTTTCTTCAGTGTCGCATGATGTCACATGTTTTGCTCGCATATTGCCATCTATATGCCATCTATTTGTTCCTCAAGCTGTTCAAACTCCGTTGAGACGTCATGAGAACGTCAAAGATGTTGACGCCATGCCGATTCCGTTGAAGTCTGGGAGCTTAGTTCGCCTGGAGGATGGCACTTTGGGTGTCCACAGTCATGGCACCCAGCTGTTGATCACAGCGCCGGGCCAAACGGGGCAGCCTTCCACGGCAGTCGCCCCAGTCGCCCCAGTCGCTTCAGTGCCAGTGATGGCCTCAGATCTTCGGAAACCATTACAAGGAGGTGGAGCAGAGAGTTTCGATTTGGTCTTAGGTCCACAAACTTCAGATGCAGTTCTGGGCGAAGAAATGTCTCAGTGTCTTTTTGAAAAAGGCTTTTGCGTCTTACGACTTTGTGGAGGGAATGGAGGTGAGGCCATTCAAGCCATGCAAGATCTGGCAGAAGATGGACAGCTCGGCCGGCTACCCGAAGAAGTTGAAGAAGGCTACTTAGGTCTTGGTGGTAAAGGCCGAGTCCTATGGCTGGATCCTGAGTCCAAACGGGACTTCCATCAACAACTGCTGGCGTTGGATCAGATTCTTGACTATTCCTCGACATCTTTTCAGCTTTTTCATGCTTTTTCAGCTTTTGCGTTGGTTTTCCCATGATTTTTCTATTTCAAGCTGAGTATCTTTTTATTGTGTTAAATCTATTTAGCTGATTTGATTCTGTGATTTTCACAATTTTGTCGTTCCCTTCAAAGCCAGGAACTTGTCCTACTTGGCTTCTGTCCTCCAGCCTTTCAGTGGTGATGTCTTCGAGAAGCCCATCAAGGAGCGAACCCCTGCCTTGTTGAGTCTATCCTTAGAAGAGGAGGAAGAGGAAGATTATCCTCAACCTCCTGCGGATGACAAGATCTTGGGTGATTTTCTGAGCACATGGCGTCGCGGTTTGGTTCGTGTGGTGCAATTCATTGGACCAAACTCCACTGCGGTTGAGCTGGAGACAAAGGAAGGTCCAGATGCAGCTGCACTGCCCGTTCAACAGGAGGTGATCAATGACCAAAAATTACCCCAAATCCTGTTGTTTGATGGTTGGTTGATGTTGATAACTCGTTTACTGAGTCAATCACAATCTATAGAAATCTATAGATTTGTATAGCCAATTTCAGCTGATTTGGATGGTTGTATCATGGCTGACATGATCTGAGCTAATCCTGAGGTCATCCGAATCACTGCAGAAGCTGGAACAATTCTACTCTTCCGCCCAGATTGTTTCACTCATTCCACCACTTGCAACGGAGAAGTCTTGAGCGTCTCAACAGCCTTCCTCTCCGAACAGCCTCGATGGTTCATCAACGCGGCAAAAGACTTCGACCCCAGCAGCTGGCTCTGTTTGGGTGGCAGCATCGCACCCAATGGACCTCCACCCCCAGAGGGACATGGCATCAATGTGTTGCATCTGGCGACACGAATGCCAGCCCAATGGGATGAGCCGGAGATGTACAACACAGGGCTCAATGCTGGTACTGATGCTGTGATTGAGGTCCCCATTACCAGATTTGATGTGAATGAGTACTTCACAGCAGATCCTGATTCAATTACCGTGATGAATCCCAAAATGAACCAACGGCACACGTCTTTTGTGGATGGCATCGAACTCTTTGACAACAAGTACTTCGAGATTTCCAGCAACGAGGCCAACAATATGGACCCCCTGCAACGACAGGTCTTAGAGGTTGGAGGGAGTTTGATGTATCAGATGGGCGTCAGCAAGAAAGTCTCCAACAAGAAATCGCATCACGTGGGCTTTTCCGTTGGCGTGGACAAGGCCGACTTTCCAACTCTCGGCTTGGGAGGTGGTGGCACCAATGCCCTGGCAATCATCGCCAATCGCTTTAGCTTCGTTTTCAATTTGAAAGGTCCGAATTACATCTGTGACACAGCCTGTTCGGCATCTCTGACAGCTACCCATTTGGCCAAGCCCTTGTTGATGGATCGGACTTGGGATGTCTTAGATTTTCATGTGGCAACCGGAACTCATCTCTGTTTGTCTCCAGGGCCATGGGTTGGATGTGCCTTGGGACATATGACTTCACCCCAGGGACGATGCTTCACCTTCGACTCGACGGCCAATGGTTACCTCCGAGGGGAGGGCACTGCTGGGATGGTGCTGAAATATGGGGACTACGATAGCAAGGGATGCATCTACCGTGCCTCCTGTGTCGGCCAAGATGGCCGTAGTGCCAGTTTGACCGCACCCAATGGACCAGCCCAGGAGGAGATCATCAACAAAGCCATCCGAGAGGCCAGGATGACGCCACCGGAATCCACCTGTTGGGAATGCCATGGAACTGGGACATCCTTAGGAGATCCCATTGAAGTCGGTGCAGTTCGAAAGGTTCAAAGAAAGACGGTGAGGCCTGAGCCTCTCATGATGTCTTCCAACAAAAGTAACATTGGACACTTGGAGGGTGGAGCTGCAATGGCAGCCATGGTGAAATGTGTGTTGGGTGTGAAACAGAACCAATGTGTCGCCTCTTTGCACCTTCGCCAATTGAATCCTCATTTGGAGCATACCATTTTCGATGCCTTCTTCGAGACCGAGCGAACTTGTTTCTCCTTCGACCGAGCTCATTGTCAAATCTCGTCCTTTGGCTTTGGAGGCACCAATGGCCACTGCATCTTTTGGGGCAAATCCAGTGTTGGCAAACAAGATATCCAAACCTTGCTGCTGCGTCGCATTGCCAAGATGTCCCCGGCAGAGATTCGACCTGTGGGGAACAATCCGGATGATTGGGAAGCAGATCTTCCTGAGGCCAATCCCAAAGCTGGAGACATCTACAGCATCGTCATGCGCCCCGATGATCCCATGGATGAGCCCATCAAATGGGTGAAAATCAGAGATGCAGAGGAACGAGAGGAACGAGAGGAACGAGAGGAACGAGAGGAACGAGAATCGATTGAAGAAGCTTATGCCATCACAGGAAATTTCAACAATTGGCAGCAGGATTTGATGTCTCCTGGAGTGTCAGGTCAATACAGCATGACAGTCTTTGTCCCAGCTGATGGTCTAGAGTTCCGCTTTCTGAAGATGCCAGGAGCCTTGCCAATTGCACCGGAGAAGGACAAATGTGCTGAGAAGACCGGGAAAATCTTAGGACCTCAGGAGGATTTGACAACCTGTTGGTCAGTGAAAGCTGCAGCGAATTCCTGCTTGCGAATAGAGCTGCTCTGCTTGAAGCAGATTTATAGTGTCCTGTGGATGCCAGTCCAATGAGAGCTTCCTGGAAAAAAAAGAAACATGTGCATCTTGTGCGGCTTTCTGGTTATTTCTGGTTGCTTCATGCTGTGTACCGTACTACTGTATGCTTTTGGCAATTAGCGATGACGAGGGTCAGGAGATGACAGGAGTACGCGGGAAATACAGAATCACATGACTGCTTCAAATCGTGACAGAACAGGTGAAGTGGCACTTGCTTTTGCTTAATTCAGAATTGAATTTTATCTCAGAATTCTGGCCGTTCTGGCCATTCCTGTTTTTTTACTGAACATCTGACAACATTTACTGCACATTTTGGTCATTGCCCAGTGATTCCTGGTGATTCCTGGCCAGGTCCTTCGCCAATCAGCTGATCTGCTGATCGAGTTTGCTGCGCCGCTGGAGCCGCTGGAGCATTGGCTCCGACTCGCCGGCAACGCCACGGTTCGGGTCTCCTTCCCCTACGCCTCCCAGGTCGGCTTCCACGAAGCTTCAAGATATCATCAGAATATCAAGATAGGATTCAGCAGCTGGATTATCATGGAATGATATAGACTATATATATATATATGAATGATCAATATGATCGAATATATGTAAACATGATATGGATAGATCATAGCAAACAGCAATCATAGGTCAAGATGTCATAGCCGGCATGTCATGGTCCAAGTTTTGTCCAGGCGGTTCCTTCACTGAATCGCATCATCAAGACAGAGACACTGGCGGCACAGGCGCCAGTGCTTGTGAGCGATCCGTTTGGGATTATCATTCAGCAGCTGGATTATCATGATAGGATATCATAATGATTTCTATTGTATACTTGAGTATACTTGTTACTGTTTTCTCAAACTACTGATAATTGTATGATAATTGTATGGACAAGTTGTGAGAGAATGCCAAACTTTGGCCCCTTTTATCTCCTTGTCGCTTTATGATATTCTTCAGTCTCCTCTTTTTGATTCTGGCCTTGATATGCAACCCCTCGAGTCACTACCACTGCAGATGATTTTAGCAGGTGTTTTCATCCTTTGGGAAACAAGACTTTGAGTGTCAAGAAGCAACCGTGTCATGCCACTTTTGAAATCGTCCAATACAGTGCAACCTCGGTGAAGCTCATTACTTTGTGGATTCTCAAAAAAAAAATCAGGATGGTCTTGAGTTTGTTTTGACCACATCAACATATTTAAATGAGAATGGAGATATGAGATATACAATGGGGGGCTTAGGATATCTTGAGATATCTGGATGGATCTGGTAGCTGAAACATCTCTTGGTCTTGGGCCTCTTGGGCCCCTCAACCCACCTGAACCCACACCTGTTCAGGAGGCCTTGGCGGACAGGACTTCTTGGACGTTACTTCGCCCAGGCAAATGCATGGCAAACGCAACTACGCCACAACGGTTGCTATACGGTTGCTCAAGTCAGAGCATGTTAGAGCTGTGTGTAGCAGTGTAGTCGGTTTATGCCACTGAATATGGAAGTTGTACGAAGTTATGTGAAGTTATCACCATGTTATCACCATGGATTACCAGGCTCGTGGCACATGCGCTTCGTTGATGCCGTGGCATGGGCACAGCGGCATCCTTCACAGGAGATCTACATGAACCAAGCGATGGTGGCAGATCTTGGTTCGGAGGCACTGAATCAGCTGAAGCTCAACATGACGAAAAGCAACGGCTTGACGTTGGTGAGTCCTTCACTGTGGATGTCCTCTGGTATCCAAGCTGCATAGAAATGGAATGAAATGGAATGAAATGGACTGCAAAAAAGCTGAACAAGGTCACCAAAGCATCAGATGCCGCTCTTCCACCAGAATCAGTCCTATCAGTCCTATCAGTCCTATCAGTCCTATCAGTCCTATCAGTCCTATCAGTCCTATCAGTCCTATCAGTCCTATCAGTCCTATCAGTCCTATCAGTCCTATCAGTCCTATATCAGTCAGATTGAGTCTTCTGCTCGAAGAATTTGAGGTGTTGTGACCACTGGTTACCACGTTGACGGCCCGGAGAATCTCTTGGTCCAGCTGACTGGAACGAAGGAGATCTCGCTTCTCAAGCCCAGCGAGGAGTCCAAACTTCAGTACCAGGACATGCTAGATGTGCAACATGGCATAGGCGCTGTAATCAATGGCTGTATAATTGGATATGTAATATGTATATTTGTGTATAAATATAATATATATATAGATATTCAATTAGTATTGGTATAGTATACTTAGTAGAGCTCTTGTATGTTTGTGTCATACTTGACATATTTAGGTGTATGTCAAACAACACAGAGGCACAGTTCCTGAACTTCGTGCAGGAAGTGGTGGATGCTGAGCCTCATGTGGATGACGTGTTTGCAGATGGTCCTGCAGCCCTGGGGGACTTGAAACATTTGGAACGCCGCAGCCGAGGCGCAACGGCGCAACGATCTGGATCAGAATTTGATGTTTGATATTGGCTGATGGATTTTGATGACCCTATATTATGCAGTGATGACCCATATTCAAGATCATATTGATTCATAGTCATTCACTTCCAAGGTCATTTTAGATTCTACCAAGATATTGGCTGATGGATTCACTTCCATATTCATGACTATGAATGACTTTTAGGTGCCAAAAAATGGGTCGTTTTAGATTCTGAAAGGCCATTCTGTCCTGGATGTGGCTGCGGCGCCATCTGCCGTCCCAGAGGATTTCCTGCAGATGTACCAAAAGGCCTGGAGAGAGCGACTAAACTAAACTAAACTAAACTAAACCAAAATTACATAACATGACATAACATGACTAAATGAGCATTGCCAGCCTGTACTCAGTGCACTCAGTACTGGGTAGGTTGCACTCAGAATATCTTTGAATATTTGCAGGCATTCTTTCATTTTTTTGGAAATGATCTGAATATAATTGATACTCGTAATACTCGCCCGCCCATACCAGGCAGAGGGGATGAGCTGCACCATTCACCCCAGGGATGTTTTGCAGCTCGACAGCAATGAGAAGCAATGAGAAGCAACGAGACTTTGGAGGTCGGACAGTCGGACAGGACATGTCTCCCATCCACCAGGTCCACCAGCAGCATCTAAGGTATATCCCATCTAGTTGGCATCATGCCGTCTTCACCACACCAGATGAGAGCTGTACGGCTTTGAGTTTGAACCTCTGGTATCATCGTACAAAGGCGAAGTGGGATTCTGAAGGTGCAAACTGGTTGAGGAAACGACATGAAATGAAGCTACTATAGATCCATTGCTCAACCCATAGCAGAGGATTAAGATGGATCTGAGATGACCAGAGGTTTCCAAGGCATCTCGTTAGGTTATGAAGCGCATGAATCACTTTGTTTAAGTAAGAAGGACGGGGCGAGTTTGCAAATTGATTGAACTTTGTTCAAAGATGTGGACATTTTCTCTTGAGATGGTTGCACGAGCGCAGCTGGTGGCGAGGCCAATGCAGCTCAAAAGCCGCGGAAAAAGGAGCGGCAAAACAACATCAGATGAAGACAGTCTATGACAGTCTTAGATCTTCGATCTTCGTTCATTCTTGTGACAATTCTTGTGGATCTTGTGACAATCTTGTGGATGTTTTGCAAGTTGACTTGCAAACGGCATGGTTCATGATGCATCATGATGCTTCGTGTGCAGGGTTCATGCGGTATCATGCGCTTCATGCTTTAAGGCCAACTCGGGAGATGCCCCGACCCAGCTGGGAGAGATCCGGTTATGGCGAGCGGCCACAAGGGCCATATGCCGAGGCTGAGCTTATTCTTCGTCAAAAAAACACGGTCAGACGGTCAGATTGGAGCGGCAACAGGTCAACCAATTGGTCAACCGTCTTCCATTTCCACAAGCTGCTGCCACCTGAGTGGATTTTCGCAGATGGTGAAGCAATTTCAGCAAAGATGAAATGCACAACTCCCAAGGTTCGACCGATGGAGGAGTCTCATGCTTTGCTTTGTTTTGCTTTGTTTTGCTTTAATTTGTTTTAATATTTTTGATTTGGTCGAGCAAAGTGTCTGAAAGGCGGCAAAGGCAAACCAACAGTTTCTTTTCAGTTTCAGAGCATGGATGAAGCTGAAAGAATGGAACTTACCGTACAAATCTGTACAAACTCAAGCGACTCAGTTTCTGGATGCATCTGGATGCCGAAGTGACTTGATTTGGCCATCAGGAGACAGAAGCTGCACTTCCAGAGGCCGTACAGAAAACTGACTGCAGGCCGTCAATCCATGTCGATGCTCATGTCGATCATGGCGGTTCTGGGTGCAGGTTGTGGCAACAAGGCCGCGGTTTGTGCTGCTAACATGGCTAACATGCTGAAACTGTGCTGAAACTGGAAAGGAGCGCCATGTTGAAACTGTGCAGTTCTGTATGGGTTTGCCATGGGCTCTCAAGCTTAGGAATCTTAGGGGTAGGGCAACCAAGGTACGTTAACAAGTCTGCAACCAGGAGCATCAAATGGAAGAACCATGGCAGAACCATGGAAGAACCATGGAAAAAGACCCGGTTCCGAACATTTCTGTGTACTGATTCCATTCTGCAGAAGCAGCGCTTTATGAAGACGCCATTGTGAGCATATTCTTTTTGGCAATGGTCTTCAAGTTTCTACTGGAGAGCAATGAAGGTCTGACTCAGCATAAATAGAGCAGCAGGTGTCTTTTTTGGTATGCACGGCACAGTCTCAAGTTGGCTAGGAAAAAGTAGTTGCCACCGAAGGCAATGTTTCTGGGTCATGATTTCGAACACAGAAAACATCAGAAAACCATAAGAAGACCCAGAGATTCGCCTGCCATTTCGCTCATTGCAGAATTCGCTTTCGATTTTGTCGAAGCTTGCTTGCAACATGAGGAAGCGGATTGAAACGGGGAGCGGATCTTCAGTGGCTTTCAACTCAAACTGTGAACATGGCAAGAAGTGGTTTATCTGGTATCTTGCAGGTTTGTTGAAGGTATCCTCATTGAATCTCCAACCAGGTTGCTGGATTGTTACAAACCCAATATTGTTACATATTGTTACACACCCATATTGTCACAAACCAATATTCATCAATATTCATGGCTACAAACCCATAATATCGTTACAAACCAATATTCATCAAATTTCATCAATAGTTTGTTATGAATATGATATTGAAAACCAATATGGTTTAGTTTGTTGTTACAAACTAACCATCGTTATCAATATTCAACCCAATATGGTTTAGTTTGTTAACGCTGCATCGTCGCAGATTATGGCTTCACTGGAGCCCTTGGCCACATTTGACGTGCGCTCTGCCGTGGCGCTTCAGGCGGGCTTTGTGCACTGGAAACCGGAGCCACCGGAACCACCGAGAGGAACTTACGATGATTATTCAATGATGAAAACATATTATATTACCATTATGATCATCATTATCATCATTAATCATTATGATCATCATGATCATGATTATGATATTATTTATATTATATATAATATTATATAAAGGGCATCATTGATAATCATCATGTATCAAAATCATCATTGTTATAGTTATCATTACTCTGAGTCATTGTTGTGATCAGTTTATCATCGTCTATCCTCATCAATATGGCCATGTCTGGAAATCGGCACCATGGTATACCATGGTATACTCCTAAAAGAACCATATGCTTATACATCATATGAATAAATAAATAACTATATATATTATATATTATATATATAATACGTATCAATAGGAAACATGTTGATTCACCCATGGTTTTTGGGACAGTGGATCCAGGCGCCGAACTTCAGCTTATTGGATGGAGCAGAGGAGACGGTCTCGCGCGAAGATTGCCACTTCGGCGAGCTGGTGATGGTGGATGGTCCATCATTTCCATTGGGATTTATAAGATTTATAACGATTTATTATGGAATATAAATCATCTATAACATTTATAACATTTATAACATTTATGGTCCATCAGAATCCATAACATTCATGATGTTTGGATTCTCATTGTAAAATGGAATAACATGGATGACCATACCACCATAAAGGCATGTGACATGTTTGATGGCACTTATTAAACATGGGGATGTAATATGGGAATGTTTTGAACATCGACCTCCATCCAGGATTTCACCGCGGTCTATGGCGATGGGTTTGTCTTTCGAGGAAACTGAGTCATTTGTTCATTTGTTGATCTAACCCACCAAAATTGTCCCTTTTTGGAACCAGAGATTCAGTAAATTTCAGGCAATATGCTGTTTGATGTTCAAATCTCCCTTGAAACACTTCATCATGATTCATGATGGATTGGATCCGTGTTCAGTGCACTTCTCCACCTGCGGTTGAAAACTGCTTCAACTGCTGTTTGGTCTCAGGTACAGCTGCGCAAGCTAGAGAGCATCTTGGATCCAAACCTTTTCAACCCCTTGTAGCTCTGGATGTTAGATTCTGTTAGATGATTTTGGATGAAAAACTGGATGATTTTGGATGTTTGGAGTTTGGAATTTCATTCGATTCTGAAATATTCTGAATTCACGTCGCTTTCGTCGGTGTTTCCGTGGACTTTTACCAAGGCTCTCCATCACTCCATCAGAGCCTGAGAGCCAGGCATGGTGGATGTGGTCTCAATGTTTTCACCACATGACTTGTGAGTTTCCATAGTTTCCAATGAGAGGCATTCTGATGTTCATTCATGGTCATTGATGTTAATTTTTTCAGGTATTCGAGAGGTCTTCCATGGTCTTCCATTTTTTCTTGGGTCGTTTCTACATTTCTTTCTTCCCTCAAGCAATGCTGGGCCAGGCTGATGCAGATTTCCTTGGACGATTACATCATTTCAAGAATATGTTTCGAGTCCCACCTGCATCAGAAACAGAGCACTGAGCAGCTTCGCGGGCACCATCCGGGTTGCCAGTCTGATTGTTGAGTTCTGCATATTTTTTTCTATTCATGGCACATCATGGCAGTTCACATGACATATCAGTGCTGGTGTTTGCAGCTCCAAGGAATGTCAGCCACAGAGGATCCAGTCTCAGTAGCTTGGTGGAACGATCTGTCCAGTTCCAGAATACCTCAGCGGACTGAATCCATGACACACCGATTTGTTCAGAGTTTCTTGTAGAACCCCCGTTTGGCTTAAGACTGCTTTTACCGTTTTGGTGCAGGAGGGGGGGGGGGTATTGGTGCACGGCTGGTGCGCGGAAAAGGAAAATAGGGGCAAGGGTGGGTCTGGGAAGGGAAAAATAGGTGCGGGAGTGGGTTCTTGCCAATCTATGGATCCAGTCAGGATC
>Ga0126342_10009809_pt1 | contig 17146 bp, 20 predicted proteins | sample Cyp1metagenome_FD_92528 | JGI IMG/M metagenome (GOLD analysis project Ga0126342, IMG submission 92528) | Coral microbial communities from Lord Howe Island, Old Settlement Bay, Australia - Cyphastrea 1 metagenome | ecosystem: Host-associated > Invertebrates > Cnidaria > Coral ... | reverse complement strand
GCCGCTTTCGCGGCGTGACCTTGGCGCACTCCTTTCGCGGAGCTTTCGCACGGCTTTCGCGCGTGGAGGTTTTGCTTTCGCGGAAGGTTCCCTACATGAACCCGAATACTAAATCCCTTTATGATCCTTTATGGATGTTTTTGATGCTGCTCCATTGGCCCAAGGAAAAACTTCCAAGAAACAATTCCACCGTGGCAGTGCATGGCATATTCAGGAGCCACGGCTCACCATCCATCTGGTAGTACTGTCCTGATCGGCCAAGCATGAAACCTGGCGAAAAAGCCCTACGAACCATGGGAAGATCATCGATCTAAATGGATTGAAGGGGAACCTAAAATGGTGGTACCCCCAAATCATCCAAGTCATTTTAGTATTGAAAACCATGGTGACTTGGGGTACCCCCATTTAGGAAACTTCCACATAGCTATTTACGATGTGATCACCGTCTCTGCCCTCTACTACTGCAGGATCTTACTCTTCTGTGTCCTGTCTTCAACTCCAGCACCACCTTTTCCGACTGTTTCAAGATCGGGATGTTTCCAAAAGGAGCCTCTGGACAGGTCAGCTGAAGGGCTTTTCTCATGGCCAAGCCTAGGGTATTGGACCCAAACCCGCCAAACAGATTGGTCGTTTTCAGTGGAGGCTGGTATAATACTTCTGACCCCTGACCCAGGCCATGTGAAAGGATTTATAATGACTTCAACTCCAACTGCTTGTTCCGCTCCTGCGACATCCCAATCTCTACCAGAACAGCCTGGACCCTACTGAAAAAGAGACCTAGCAGTATCTAGCAGTAACTGATTCGCTGGATGTTGAGCCAGGGTAGCTTTCAAGATCTTCTTGCTCAAGGTCATTCCAACAACCTCACCATTCCACAGTCAGAGCTCGGTCCACGCCAATTCCACTGGAATCACTGGTCACTAGTCCGGCTGTGCCGTACCAACAAGCGCTACTACACGTCCAGATTCTGCCGAATCAATCGCAAGTCATGAAAATCATCCCAAACATGTACAGTCAGTAACATCTGATCTCAAATCTGAAAATGGTGTCAGTAAAAAAAAGCGACCCACGATTTTTGGAGACTCGACAGCGAAAATCAACCGTTCATTCCAGGGGACGCCAGCAGGGCTCTCGAGTGTGAAGACTTCAAGTTTCCCATCATTGGGGTGGACCTGGCAAATGAATAAAAAATGGGGGGGGTACCCCAGAATGGATGGTTTATTTCATGGAAAATCCCAGTCTAAAATGGATGCTGACTGGGGGTACCCCTATGGATGGGAAACCTCCAAGTCTGATTTTCTACTTGGTGATTCATTCCAGTCATTGAGTTCTCTCCCTACTAAAAAAAGAGGAGTAAGATGGGCTAAGTATAAGTATGACTGGTTGGTGCTTTCAACCCCTCTGAAAAATATGAGTCAGTTGGGATTATTATTCCCAATATATGGAAAATTAAAAAGGTTCCAAACCACCAACCAGATGAGTAAGTGGGGGTGATCCAGAGAACTGAGGTTACAATATGTAACCATCGACTTACTAACGGTGAACCACCAAGTAAACCATTGACTTTTTGTTTGGAAAAAAGTCCCACAAATTGACAACCCCTGCAGCGGAAAAAATTCCCTCGGAAAGAGCGGAAAAGATGAATGTTATGAATGTTCTTGGGGATTTTTGTTGGGGAAATTATGGGAAATTATAGGCTTAATAAACCACGGTGTTTACATGTTTTTACCATTGTTAAAATGGGGGTTCCCATCATGTGATGGAGATCGGTTCATCACCCAGGATCATTGTGTGACTGGGATTGGGCCCATGGGACCACAGATTTGGACACGGTGAAATCACCATGCTATCAATAGGTAAACCATGGTAAAGCATCTATAAATTTGTCATTTTCCATAGCAAACTGTTAGTTTACCAGAGGGTAATAAGAAAGCATCCTATTTCAAAAAGGGGGCTTTGATACTATCAGACACGCGACAAAAAGCGACGAAAGCCACATTCTCCAAGTCTGAGGTCCGACCTGATCTAGCGGGTACAAGAGCATGCCCGCACCTGGGAAGTGGAGAAGTTTCATGAAGTTTCCAGTCAGGGTACCCCCAAATAATCATCCAGTCATCCAGTCGTCATGGATGATCATTCTAGTATTGAAACCATTTGAAACCTATGGTGACGACTGGGGATCCCCATGGATCCCCCATTATCCCCATAGGAAACCTCCAATCCGAATCGGACGACTGGGGTGCTCGCTTCTCCCCAAATATACCGTGGAGATATGACAAGCAACAAAAAAAAACGGTGCTTTCCCAGGAAAATTCCAAGGAACCGTAGGAATTGAGATTTGCCAGGGTGAATTGTCGAATCTCCTTCCGGTCAAAGCTGTATCGATTTCCATCTAGGAAGACCTCCATCTCCTTCGAGAGAGTGATTCCAAAAACCAATCAGAGGGCATCCTTTAAGGTCAACGTCCATTTACCAAGAGATGTTCATCCACCAAAGCCAAACAAGTCGTTTTTTAATGCTGGTAACCATGAAGAACGGGAGTCCAATAATTAACGGATTATGAGAGTCCCCATTCTTTTTGAGTAGTATGGTTCCCACCTATAACAATCAACCAACCCATCATTTATCACGTATGACTCGTATCTCCATGATATATGTTTGGTGGTTCAAAACCATATACAAGTTACATCTCCATATATCTATCCCAGTATAAAAATTGCTTAAAAGATGTTAAAAGTGATTTCAAAATCATTCAAAATCCATACCCTCTGGTTATTTAGAGACGGTTTACCTATTAAAAATGCTGATTCTCCATGGCAAACTATTAGTCATAACCAGATGGTAAATAAGAAACCATCCTATGGAAAATCACCATGTTTAATGGTTGAATCCACTATCTCTATGGTCATTTTTAATAGCAAACTGTCAAATTACCAGATGGTATGTGCCACAATTTGTCGAATTTATGGCAATCTTAGGGTAAACCATCTACAAATGGGTCATTTTCAATAGCAAACTGTTAAATTACCAAAGGGTAATTAATGGTGAAAGTTCCACATCGACCACCAGCAGGTCCGGTCCTTCTTCTCGCTGAAGAAAAAATTCCACCATCGACGTCCAGCCAGAGGCCGAGTGCGGCAACAGAGACAACGCAAGCAGTTGGGTGCCTGGATCGAGAGAGATGGGTAGTTTTGGTCCAAAAAATACCATATGTTGATCGTTATATCAGTTATATTATATTATCAGTTGTATATCAGTTATATATCAGTTATATGTCAGTTATATATGTTATATATCAGTTATATATATATATATATATCTTCATAATATGTATCTATTAGTATAGAATTGGTGACGATTAAACTTATTAATCATCAAGATTGTGTTTTTCGCCTAAATTTTCAGAAAAACCCTAGATTGAATTTCTTTCAGTTCGACTGGGTGGACCAAGCACGCAGCACCCCAGGTTTCATCAGGTTGGAATGGTGAGAACGCTGTCACCCAAAGTATCTTCAAAGTATCTTCACAAACACATGAGGGGGAAACAACAACAACGACGGCGACGACAACAACAACAACAACAACAAACCTCACATGTCCAAAGATGCTCTGGTTGCCTTCAAGCAATAGCAAAGAAAGCCTCCATGGAGCCATCTAAAGGGCCAACATCGACACCTCAGAGGCCATTGCCAGGGTAGATTACCATGGGGCCGTAGGGGGTATGGTCTTCACCATCGATCTTTGATAAATCAACCAAATAGATCCAAATAGGATGTCTACAACTACCAACTAATCCCTATGACTGATCTGTTGGTCCAAGATTTCTGTGAATATGCCTAGGTGCAATATTTCCAGAAAGTCAGGACTTCCGATGCAGTGGATTCGGATTCACACAGTCTGTATAGTATGATAAAGTCCAAAACTTCTTAGCTAAGAAACTGAAAGCAGCCTTTGCCCAGAGATGTGGCTCTTGCCTGTCCCACTCCATATGCCTCAGCATCGCAGCGTTTCGCACTTTCGCACCTGGATGATTCGTGACACATCTTTTGGGAAATTGAGCTGACTTATCTATACTTCTCTTAGATTTATCCATTGCTGTGGATTCGTCATGATTTATCCATGTTTCGCCATCCACTTTACCGTTTGCTTGTCAACCAAGCCCTTGATGCATTTCATACAGGAGGAAGCACCCTCAACAAAGATTGACCATAGTCCCTAGGCAAAAGGAAAAAGCAACTTTCAGATACTTTCAGCCCTCCAGTCACCAGGTTGCTGTTTGAGCATCCAAACCCACCGAGAAGTAGTTGGTGAAATATCCAACTGCAGTGATTTGGGGATGCGACAGGGCCGGAGGAAGCAGACTGTTCCCCTTCACCTGCGGCGCCGGAGGCTTCGGCCCAAACCTCTGGATACCCCAAGTGGAACAACTCCGGCAACGCGGGACCGTCCGCAGGGGAAGGTGGCAGACTCACAGAAGCCAGGTCACAGCAGTTGACTCAGAAAAAACCTGCCTGCAAGGTCAGTTTCCATTGATCGATTTCTTTTGGTTCTGCCATTTGAGCTCGACGAATATAACCTCGGCGATCACAGAAAAGGTCTGCTTCTCCATTGCTTGCTGCAGTTGCAGCTCGTCCTAGTGCAATCAAAAATCATCAAAACATATCAAAGCTACCAACTTCGATTCTTCCAATCTCCAACTTGGAGAGGTTCGAGAGGTTCCAGATTCTCATAACGGTGGGCCACGCATGGCTATGCTACTCACTCAGGTAGATTCTCCAGGCCACGTGCAATGTCTCCGTTGTCCGTGAGAGCAGGACCCCAGCCCAGCGAGCGGGCCAAGTCGTTTCCAGTGCCCAAGGGGATGATTCCCACAGGCGGGAGCTTCTTCGGGTCTACCTTCAGCGTTTGCAGTGCTGACAGAAGCCAGGTCACAGTCCCATCCTTGGCGAAAGCGAAGAAAAGCGCAACACACTGGGTTTCTGTTAAAAAAAAAACGTCAGGGTTGAAAAGGAAAATATAGATTCTTCTCAGTTTCGAAGGAACCTGCAACACACAAGAAAAATATGTTTAAAAAATATCAGAAGCCGGTTTTGTCCAAAAAATGCTATTCATCCCAACGGTAATTTCCAGGCCCATTGGATCCCATTGGATCCGGGAGGCTAAATCATGGAGGTACCCTCTGGTAAACTAACATTGCTATGGGAAATCACCATGTTTAACAGGTAAATCAACTAATTCCATGGCCATTTTCAATAGCAAACTGTTAAATTACCAAAGGGTATACGGTAAATCCCTCGTTTTTCTGCCAAAACCCCAAGTCTTAAGTAGCAAACCTATGTCTCTACATACCGCAGGCGAGCGTCACCCCCGCAGGCGAGAACTGCGCAATCTTTTTCAGCCTGGATGTTCTCCTTGATCTTCTCGAGCCCCTCGTCCAGTTTGTGAGGCATCACCTGGGCGAGTTTTCTGAGGCCAAACAAATGGGAACTGGTTGGGAAAACTCCAACATCCAATGGTTTGGAGAATCATGGTCATGAAATTGCGAAGTTGGGTATGGCCGGCCATATCTGGACAAATCCAACCAGATGGTGGGTCATGGTATGTCATGGTGCAGTTGGAATCTCTCTCTCTCTCTGTTTTGAAAAAATGCCAGCAGGCCCCGACTCGCTCACCCAAGGTCTGTTCTTGTCTCAAAGTGAAGTGGTTTTTTTCTGGATGGAAGGGGGTTGAGATGAATGGATATCAATGGCGCTTTGGAAGACGCTATTCCTCTTGAAATGTGTTATGCGTTAAGATCTCAAAACCTGATGTTGCGGCTGGAGCAGCACCGCAGCACCCTGAGCAATCAGCATCTGCCCACTGTTTGTCGTCAAGGTTCATAGGCCTTGCCGCCAGTGTCCATGCACTCATCCAGTTGCCTGTGCATCGAGGAGTTGCATTCTGGAATTCTGGTCGACGAATGTTTGGATAATCTTGGATGTTCATTGTCCAAAAAATATGTCATAAAAATCATCAATGGATATGCAACCGCTGCTCAGGGAGTTCACAATTTGTCTCTCTGCGGACCTGTATTCTTTTCAACCTCTTGATTGATCCCTTCAATGTGGGTATATACCTAAGTTCCTTTATAACTCCAAGAACTATGGTTTATGATACTTACTTATAACGATATAGTTAATGGAGGGTGTAAACCAACTTAGAACTGGGAGGGCGCATTGTTCCCCTACTATCAAATATCAAATATCCCTCAAACGAAGCCCTGCTGAAACGTGCTGAATCGGCCAAGTGTCTTTGCGAAGGCATCACCTCTTTGGTCACCCGAGCCTAGATGAATGGACCATCCCCCTTTGATGGGAATGTTTTGACCATGTTTTGAATATATTCTCCCATCAAAATGATGAAAAATGATGGCAAAATGATGCAAAATCTGTAGGTTTGATTGTGGAATCATGATGAACTTGATGAATCATGTGGCAGCACCTGTATTCACGAAGGCAATGATGTAGCGGTCGCTTGCCGGCACCGCCTTCGGGAGTCACTAGACCCGGAGACGAATCTTGGATTTGGTCACTGGTAATCATGGCGTGCTCGAAGATCCCACAAGAGATGATTCTCCCATTAAAACCTTCATCTAGTTTTGTCGATTTCCCATTGCCATGGGTTCACGAGTCATCCATTGGGATCCTGAAAAAGCCATGGCTGTCAGAGGTAGAGGTCAAACTGGGGACCCGAAATATCACATCTTCAAATATGTCCCAAATATCCCAACATCTTCAGATTTTGCGGTCCCAATAATTCACACACACAAAATCCAGGTCACACTGATCCCAGTTGCCTGCGGGCGGACATCTGTGCTGCCATCTGCCAGGGTTTTCGGTGGATAAGCCACCACTGTGAAAACCACCAAGCCGGATCGATCTCGATGTGTCTTCAAATGGAGGATTATATACTCAGGATATGGCCATTTCAATGGGAAAATGATAATGAAACCCGTCTGATGAAGAATTGTCGGTTTCATTTCGACGGAAATTCATTGAGCAGTGTTCAAAACCCGAAATGTCATTCCATGAAGTACTAATCGGTTCAGAACGCGCTCCCAGTATGATTTCTTTCAGAATCCCCCTATCTACCACAATCCCCCTATTCTACCACAAGGTTTTTGGACCCTTATAATCAATCAATATCTTCCGGACAATCAATATGATCAATATGCTTCACTGGCGGCCTGGGAAGTTCACGTTGTCTCGGAGCTCGTCGGCTGGAGTGGTTAGAGATCTTCCTCATAGCGAATTCTGTGGATGGCATAGATTCAACAGCTGGCCTATCCTGCATATCCTGCCATGTCAAAATGTTGAGATTCAACATGGTTCAACTCTTCAACACCCACGAAAATGTCTCAAGATGTTTTAAAAAAATGTTCTTGGCAAACAGTTGCAGCCCAATGGCCATAACCTCTGCAGTGGCAGTACCTGAGTGCAGGATGGAATGACTGGTCGTAAAAGTCTTCATGTGGGCATTGCTATAATCCGCCGACCCCTGCCGCCAGCAGGGGGGAGCGCGTCAGAGGAGGCCTTACTAGCAACAAGGAGCGAAAAGAGAAAATTGGACAAGCACGGTTTGAAGCCTGCGACACGGTCCTTGCCAACAGCGACGCACACTGAGATTGGCCAAAATTCAGTGCCACCACTCACAAGAAAACCGTGTTTTTGAAAAAGATCCAAGCTTGGAAACACACAGGGGTGCTTGAGCCAAAATGTCCGGTGGACATTTTGGTTCAACGTTCCACACATATGACTTGCAACCGCAAGCTTAATGCAAGAATCAAATATCATCGAATATCATCGAATATCATAGAATATCATAGGATATCATAGAATATTCATCGAATATCATAGAATTCTGATGTGGATCCCTTGATGTCCTTACAATAGTCCGAGGCTCATGGAGACCACGAGGCACCTCTGGTGGCCGGCCATGGTCGAAATCATCGACGAATTCGTGGGGTGCTAATGGACGAATGGGTGAAATGGTACATTAGTCATGGTTGAGTCATTACTAGTGGTACTAATGGTTGATCTTCCTAATGGTTCATACATCTCAAATTTCTTGTACTGATAAAGGGTGGTGAAAGTTTCATCCAGTGGTTATGCAAACTGGGTTGCTGGTGAAAATGATATATTGCTGCTATTACTAGTGGTTGATATCCTCCAAATGGTTACGAAAATGGGGTTACCACTGGGTTACTAATGATTAGAATTTGATGTGATAAGTGATAATTCTTGCGTTGCTAATGGTTGATATTACTCATGGTATATTACTAGTGATATGTTACTAATGGTATGCTACTAATGGTTAAATATAAGATCGATACCCTCCAAAATGTTTCTTTTGGCTACTAATGGTTGATATTATGGTGAAATACTTTAGTGATCTTTAGTGGTTATGGTTAAAATCATTACTAGTCGTTAAAGATGGTTAAAGTGTTTATGTTCCTTGGATATTTAAGGGGTATACGGTATACTGCTATACCCTCCAAAAAATAGATCTTAACAGGGATCCAACCATCAAAAATGGGGACTCCAATAGACATGGCGCTGGGAAATCCCCAGAAAAATCATCGAACTCCGAAACTTCCCATGTCGTCATGTTTGCTGACCGGAGGGTAATCGGGATGTCGCCGAATTTTGCCATCATAATCCCATGATTCATGGGTTTCAATCCGCAAAAAAATATTTAAAAAATGGGGATATCAATCGAATATCTGGATGATTTGGGTAGTCAAAACCCTAGTACCCTGCTGAACACACCCCAAAAATAGCTGGTGCTCATGGATGTTCATCTTCTCAACCATGATTTTGACATGATTTGACGTGGTTTTGATCCGTCCCCTACTGATGGCAGTATGTACTTCATAAGTTTCTTTGGCATTTTCTTTTCATGCAATTTCTTTAAAGTGTCAGCATTGTTGGATCTTTCGACTGGAGCTCATGGATCTACAGGCGCAGGAAGTTCAGTGGCCCCGTGACATGTTCGGCCGAGTAGCAGGAGGAGAATTGCGATCATTGTGACCAGCATGGTGTACAACTGCACAACACGTTTGGCAATGAAAAAAGGGAAAGACATGGAGTTCAGCTTCGACTGGCAATCTGCTCTTCCTCTACCATATGAGGTTCCTTTGGCAATGGTTTCTATGATCAAAGTGTGATCTGGCTGGACAAAAAAAACAAGCACCAAAAGTACTTGCTGCGGTTTGTTCAATGCTACTAGGCTACAGTGGCTACAGTCCTTCTTGGCATTGCAGAAATAGTTTGAGAAATTTGAGAAGCAAATCCAGCACTGCACCACAGATTTTTGGTCGCACCTGACCGTTTGAATATTTGCAGCACCACAACATTACCTCACTCGCTGCTGCGAGGTGGAACACAGTCCCAACCGTGAAAGTAGGTCTGGCACTTCAATTCCTACCAAAAAAAGAGAGAAAATCATGCTATTCAAACGAATTTCCATTAATTTCCTGGACGCCATTAGAGCCGTTAGAAGAAATGGGTCCAAAGGACTGTCTTGCTCTGCTCCTGACACGAGCGCACCCAAGATTGACGACAAGTAGCACCATTTCTATCTGGGCAGCAGAAGTGGCCTGCGGCGATTTCAACTTTCCCAAGAGATGGGGACTGGGATGCTATAGCTGCTATACACCAAAATCCACCAAAATGTAAGCTTTTTTCAGGTCACATGTGTATATCTGGTGAATCTGGTGGCTCAGCACACGTTCCAGTGGGCGTGCCTTGTGAAGCTGACAGGCAGCTGATGTGGGCGGCGCATTGGGTCTCATTGGCAACTTTGTGGAAACAGTACTGGTCTCCTTGCGGAAGCCAAAGTGAAACGGCTCGGCTTTAGTCTCTTTAGTTCTAGGTCAGCAAATTGATCTGCAAGAATAACAGTTGCACCCCCGAAGAAACGTGTTCGCAGACCAACCAGCTTTGTATGCATTTGAGGTAAGAGATCAAGGCATTGTAAGCCCTTTCAAATCAAGGTGTTCAAATCAACTGGGTTTGGCTTGCAGCTTCAAGGGATATTGTTGAAGGCAACTCTCTTGTTGTCTCGCCAGGCAGTAGCCCCCTTCAATTCTCGGGCACATCTGAAATCCGCTCATGTCCAATCCACGCAAAATGCAACACTGTATTCAGCAACTGCAACAATCCACGCTTTTCCTCACAAAATATCATGTCCCCTATGTTGAGAAATAGATGTTCATGATTGTCCATCAAGGCTTTTTATGATCTCTTAGATTGCCAAATGTTGCCATCCATCATTTGCCCATGTTCTTCACCCAGGATTTTTGATGCAAAGCGCAAGCGGCCTTGGCCATCGCCCGTCAGAAACGTGGAAGCGCTGGCTTTGGGCTCATCAATCCTGGAACCCAATGGATCCCAGTGGATTTTCATTGTTTATCATCATCTATGATGAGGTGTTTTTAGGTGTTTTTAATGTGAGATTTTGGACTTTGGCATATGCTTCCCGACAAGCCAGGGCATCGGGCAAGTCCTGAACAATCTGCAGCGGAAGGTCTTTGGAACTGATGTCTCTTCTTCGGTGTAGAGCCTCGCTCGACCGTGCCAAGAGCACAGCACCAAGCCATGGCAAAATGAGAAGGACACCATCTTTGGATACCCAAGTTTGACCCGTGCTCAAGTGTTCCTTCCACACACTGACAAGCCAAGTGACGCTTGAAAACCCTTGCAGTCAGGACAGATCTTGCACTCGTAGACACAGTCGGAGACATTGTTTCTTTCCGGGTCTTTGACAATTTCCTGCTCTTGAGCGCAACCAGAGTTCCAACCAGTCACAGACTTCAAAGCTGAAAGCCACAAGCATACGTACTGTGCAAATGCAAACACACGACCCAAAACGTTGTTTACTCATCTTTCATGTGTAAAATGTCAAATTGCAAATAGAGACGAATCTTTTAAAATACAATGGCGAGGACGAGGGCAAGCTCCAACTGTTTTGCTGTGAAAACATCAGGGCACCTGGATACTACACCCATCACAGGTGCAGTTTCCCTTCGACGCATTAAAATCCCAGATGTCCTGCAGAAAAGGTGGCGGAAAACCTGATGAAAATCGGCTGCCAATTTGAATGTACCAATCAGATTCGACAGAAAAAGAAAATGGAATCATATGGAATTCAAACCTAACATGATCCAAAGCTTCTTGCAATGCAACCGACCTCTGTCGCACATAGGGCCTTGGGAGGAGTCAGTGGCCAGGTTCTCTGTTTGCCAAAAAGTTCAGTTGGCTCAGTTCGGCCGAAAATGGCAGGATCGATCTGCATCTCAAAGTTGGCGCAGCTATGCTCAGCTATGCTCAGCTATGCTCAGCTATGCTCAGCTATGCTCAGCTGGTCTGGACCCAGTATGCCACTCTGAGTAAATAGCTTGTCAGGAGCCCGCTGTCTATGAATATCGCGCTGCTGTCTTGTGGGTTCCCAAGAATGGGATTCCGGGATGGGGTGCAAATTCTCTGGGCCCAAGTTTGCATTTGTCCCCGTATTTCCCCGTTCCAGGACCAAAAAAGAACCTTGACGAATGACTGTCAAGCGGGCAGTCCCAATCTTCTCTGCATTTACCTCGGCTCAGGGTCAGCAACCCATGTGGACAGTCACAGCAACCCCTTCAACGCTACATTCAAACTTTTTTAACACGTGGATGTTCAAAGGCATAAAATAGAAAAGTTAATAGAGTGGTGGCAATGCGTGTCCGGATGTGGTTCGACGCTGATACGCTGAGTAGCTGAAAAGGTTACAACCTTGCAAGGGTACTACGCTGATACGCTGTTGTGGTGTTACGCTGTTACCCTGATACGCTGATACGCTGGTACGCTGGTACGCTGATACCGGTATGACTCATATGACGGTGTAACCGGTGTAGCGCAAAATGCCGGACACTACTTGCGTCAGCAATGAGAATAGTTAGACTACCTGGTACCTCCGCCTCCCCGGATCTGTTGATCCTGCCCTCCATATATCACCGCAGTCTGTGCGTACCAGAGATGGATTATGATGATATGATTTTAGATATTTACAACAAAACTGACAACAAAACTGACAACAAAACTGACAACAAAACTGACAAGCATGACATACATGATGATAACAATGAAATGTTGACCGTATTCAACAGTGATAATCGCAACACCGATGACAGGTAAGAATAAAAGTGGTGATCACGAGTGGCAATCGATCATCACCAGCATCAACAACAACATCATCACCACCATCGTCGCCATCGTCATCGTCATCCTCATGACCATTGTGACATCGTCATCATCACTGTCGTCATGTTTCATCGTCATCGTCATAATCATTGTCGTTGTCGTCTTAATTGCAAAGACAGTGTTTCAAATGTATCAAACACACGATATGAGCGTTTGTCCAGCAATGAGGGATGGCCAAAACTGGCTCTATTAATTGGGAAAATGATGGTTGTTTTCCTATGGTTTCCAGACAAGGCACAATTGATGTACACTTGAGTTGTTTCATCTATCACAAAATAGTTTTTTCAGTCTGAAAATAGGGTGTCCCCGATTCCGGAGGTTCATAAGGTGTCTTATTTAACTGGCCATTTTGAATATCCCCTATGAAAGAGTGAAACAAGCCCAAATGTAGACAACAGCCTCACCTCTCCATCACTTGCAGCAGGTTGCTGGAGGAATTGATGTCATCCACCAGCTGTGGCAAACGGCGAAATGGTGGGATGTTTCGTGGTTTGCAAAACCCCAAACCAGGATGATTTGAACTGCGGAAATTGCCAGTCACTGAATGCTACCGTTGTTTTATGGTCCCCAATCTCACACTCTGCAGCTTGGATGTGGAAAATCTGTAGAGTAACTGCCCCTGGAGGCTTGGTGACTGGGTTGGCTGGGTCCCCTTTGGACACGATTGGATGATTGGACAAAGCTTGCTCGTTTGGGTGCTCAAAATTGGACCAGGGAATCCACAATCCATTGCTCTTTTGTGTATCCCCCGAAATGTGGGCCCATGTTTGGCAAGACCGCCTCGGTGCGCTCAAGGAAAATGGGGGTGAAGACCTTGGTGACCCGGTGAGCTACAGAGGAAATTCATGAAACTTCAGCACAGCCCAGGATTGAATTTCTGAAACACAGTTGGGTTTGTCAAAAGATTGGGAATTTACGCCAAAGTTATGGCTATGAAAATAATGGCATGTCCTGTTCTCTGTCGCCTTGCTTGGGGAACTGTTCTTCGAACCTTCTTGGAAACTTGTTCTTGCGAAGCCTGGGAACCTTGCCTGAAAACCTGATCTTGGGAACCTTTTCTGGGAACCTTTTCTGGCAACCTGTTCCCTTTACTGTGGCTGAAGGCCTCCAGCTTACTCTGTTGGGGGAAAACAAGAAAAAATAAACAACAAGAAGCGGGCAATAATGATTATAATGAGAAACTAAAATTAATGGATATATAAAGACAATATACGATTCTATAGACCACCACCACGACTACGCCCCCATGACCGAGCCACGCTGCCGTCCTGGGCGGCTGTGACAAGTCTCAGGGCCAACAGCGTCAGCGCCCATGCGTGGCACGCACGAGTCATGGCTGGTCCCGGTCCAACTTGGCCCAGGAAAATGCTGTGAATGTTTCGTGAAAAGCCGATGTTCCGGACAGTTAAGAGTCATGATTTTCTGCGGCATGGTTTCCCGATGTTTTCCCACATTCGGACACTTCCTATGCATGTGATGCACGGCATGTCAGCTGACTAAGCACATCTGGTGTCCCGTTGGGCTGAGTCTCTGCATCTCTGCTTGCCTTTGTTGACAGTCATTCGGCTTGCTCGTGGCAACTAAATGATACTTGGATAGTCCAAGAATTTTGGGATTTCAACCACCAATCAATTTTCATGACCAAAGCTCCTTCAAGTCATGGGCAAAAGGATACGGACGTGAGCCGAAAGGTCACCCAAAAGAATCAATCCTATCGCACTTGCACAATAGCATGAAAATGCATGAAACTTATGATTCCGGTTGTGCTGGTATGTTTCTCACTATTTGCACTACAGGGCCCAAAGAGACCTGCCAAACCATCCAAAGCCCACCAGGTGGTCGTCCTGGGCTGTTTTAGTCAACAAATATCATGCGGTCTGTTTGAGACCTCAGGCACTTCGCCAGAAAATTTCGTCTCAAAGAGCCCATGCACGACTCTCCTCTGGGCGCCAGTGGTGCCCTGTCTGGCATGGACACATTGCCACATTGCGGCCGGCCAGCGGGGTTGACATGTCTTGCGGTCGTTGCTCTTTCAACAAGTGCTTGGTGACTTGGGGATGGCTTGCTGGAGCACCTGACCGCCAGGCTGCCTGGTTGTTCAAGAAAGAACATTCTGAACTTCTTAACTTCTGATGCTGGAGGCTACACGTTCAAAAAGAAGCACGGGACAACTCTTGTGTGTCCTCAGGTGCCGTTGATTCATGCGAGTGGAGGCTGTGAAAAACATCATGCATCGAAGATGTCTGCAGCTCGAAACGTCCAATTAATAGCATACAGCTTGGGCTGCCGCCGAAACCCGCCCTGCCACGCTGGGTGTCTTCCACACTTCAGCACCAGAGGTTTGTAGCATTTGGTAGGGAAGGAAATATGTCTTGCAGTGAAGCAAGAAGCACCGATCAAGTGATGCTGACTGAGCACTCTGATAATACATATCTATACAACGTTGGTATATGTATGTACATTGCATGGAGTCCATGGAGCTGGGCTTCTTTTAGGTTTCAGGCAAAGAGCCTCAAGGCCACGTGGCATCACAACAGGAACATTGCAACTGCTGCTTAGCTCACGAGGATCTTCCTGTCCTGTTCAACACATGGGAATGGAAAGTTGCTGTCGATGCGGGTGAAAAGTCAGAAATTAACCACAACTTACAGTCATTTAATAGAGATAATGATCATTACCAGTGGATCTAGGGGTAGGCTATTTTCAGACAAACTCTTGAACTTTTTTGCCCCTTCCCTTCTTCAAAACCAAGGTCATCAGAAATCGATGGTGCAAATCACGGAAGCCCAGACGGCCACCTTGCACCGCAAGGAAAGCTGAAAAATGAAACACTTCTTTTTACTTCTTTTCCAGCAAAAAAAAAAGAGATGAATGGATGTGTCTGAAAATGGTGTCAAAATGTGTCAAAAACCCCCCCATTGCCCATGGCCATTCTGATCAGAAAAAAATGATGATCAACAATGGAATTTTTGGGGTTTGAAATTTGCCTTTCATCATCTTTCGTTTTCCATTTCCATGTGCCAAAATCCATGAGCCGTTTCTCCAACAGCCTGATCTACTCGTGAGACTCAGCCTATCAACGGATCTCTGTAGCCTCACCAGCATCCCTGTTGGCTTCATGAAAATAACGAGGATCTGAAGGAATTCAAGGGTAGCAGTACTCAGTACTCAGTGCAAGTCACAAGTCGTTGGCATTGCGAAGCCAAGGCTCTTTCAAAGCACTCACTACAAAGAAAGTGCAGAATCTTCATTCTGACTCAACCACAATGCAGTGAAGGAGCACAGAAGCACTCCAAGAAATTTTCATCTCAATTCGATCATGCACGGCAGTCTCGTTGATACATTGTTGAGACGCACAGATCACGCGGCAGTCTGAGCGGGGGACATTTCAATGTCCCATGAAGCCCGAACTGACTATACAATGATAGAAAGAGATGTACAAAGTCGGACTGGTCGCACAGCTGGAATCCCTTCCAAGCACTGGTCGTAACTTCCTTTCATCCAATCCCGTCCAAAACATCGCAGCTTGAAAGGTGCCATTTTTTTCCATCCAAAACAACTACACACAGTGCCTGGGATAAATGGCAGCCGGGCTAAATCAGGCCATAGGAAACAGGTCCAAACATCCAAACATCATCAAACATCCATCCCAGCTGCGCTGCTCTCCACATGGAGGCCAAGCCGCCTCATCTGCTTTTCACAGATGCCCAGCTTTGCATCTCTAATGCCAAGGCCTGCATGCTCCTCATCCGATGCAAGGCCTGAAGTTTTGGCCGCTGATGCGGAGAATGTCACGAGGATTTTCTTACATGTGTATGTAATAAATGGGATGTGGTGATGCAATCTATTAAAGCACACGTCGCATGATCATCAATGTACTGGGGATGCTCAAGAAGGAGCCCCAAAAAAACAGACCAATCATTTGGCATTTCCTCATCCAATACGTCCAAGCAGCGTCATCAGTCATTGACAGCCCAACGTGTTCGTCGCCGGTCGTTTCCACACCTGGTGGCTTCACAGGTATCCTGCTTATGGGCTATCATCATCCCAATAAATGAGGTTGTAATCCCATCCCCTATTCATATCAAACAGCCCCATTGTACATCATTGTATGGTTGCAAAAATAGGTGAAGCATGAAAAAAATACCGCTATCCCATCTCATTATACTGGTTGATAAGTGTCCCTACTGTAGCTTATCATCATCCCCAATGGTAATTTCAACGGATTGCGTAGTATAAGTCCCAACCAATCAACCAATCAACCATTGGTATTGTTAATGGCTCATGTGAGTTCATCCCCTTCAAAGCTGTGGTTGTAACCTATAGTAAACTACCCTGGCTCTGGTAAGCAAAGGTGACCCCTGGCTCTTCGCCAAGGAACGGCAGATGAAATTCCAGGGTGCCAAGGTAATGGCCTCGGCTCAGATCCATGAAGCCTGAAGAAAATATCTAGGCGGACAATAATCCTGCCTTAAAATATATATATATGTATATATACAGCATTTTACAGCTATACAAATGGACATATACATTATACAGTGTACATATGTCACCAAAACGTTTGGACATGTTGGAGGAATCAGGAAGCATGTAAGGCCAACTGGGCGGGATTAATTGCAGGTAAAAGTATCAAAATGTGTCTAGGACGGCTTGTGCATAGCGGAACCCAAAATAACAAATGGCTTCCGCATCCTGACGTATCAAATACCCTGTTCCAAAAAATGGATCTCTCTCTTCCTGCCTTTCTGAAATGTTCACTTCAGTTATTGGTCCCTGGGGAAATCGGCAAAGCCCTCACTTGCGCACTTAGGATTTCACTCACTTGCGCACTTACCCTCACTTGCGCACTTACTTGAACAAGGGGGGGAGGG
>Ga0126342_10009808_pt1 | contig 17146 bp, 15 predicted proteins | sample Cyp1metagenome_FD_92528 | JGI IMG/M metagenome (GOLD analysis project Ga0126342, IMG submission 92528) | Coral microbial communities from Lord Howe Island, Old Settlement Bay, Australia - Cyphastrea 1 metagenome | ecosystem: Host-associated > Invertebrates > Cnidaria > Coral ... | reverse complement strand
GGTACAAGCTGTAGTAAAATTGCTGGTCAACTCATAGGAAAACCCAGAGGTTTCGATCCCTGAGGTTTCGTTGGTGAATCCATGGGATGGCCAGCAAAAATTTATGCCATTAGTAACTTGACCATACCACATAGGTATCATATGTCTATAACTTCATATATACATATATATACATATATAAACCATCAATCCCATCATGGCCATGGGTCCCACACATATATATATATATATGCATATGTATATGTATATGTGTGTACACACATAAATCCCTTCCCCCTAACACCAGAAACCATGGTCATATCCAAGCTTTCCTGGGGATAGAAATGGGCTACACCCCCGTCACCATTCCATCCGCTGGTGTAATTCCATCGTTTTCAGAGACACACAAGTACTGTGATTGGTTTCTCACATATACTGTGTATATATATAAGTATGTGTATGTGTATGTGTATGTGTATATGTATATGTATATATATATATATGTATATATATATATATATATGTATATATATATGTATACACACACATGTATCTATGCGATGCAGTATCCTCATCGTAATCCCTATATTCGATGAGTAACAATTGCATACTCCACTTTTCCACCATTTCCCCCAATTGGTGAATCCCCATTAGAAAAATCCCCGGTAGAAAATACCACAGTTTCAGACTCCAAAAGTCCGTGAGGTGCTTGGGTTGAGGTGGCCACATATTTTGGTTTTCCAAGTGACAGGTGCACATTTTGCCTGGGGAATGTGCTTGGATGGGACAACTTTTTGAGGGCTCAAAATCCAAACACAGATGGAACAGTTGGGTTGGTCGATGTCCTGGAACATGGGATTTTGAACATCACTTGATGTCCTGTATTTGTTGGAGATCATATCTCCAATAGTTGGGTGATGTTCAGTTAGGATATCTACCAACCCCTGCGCCCGAAAAAGATGGAAGGGAAGATCCGACCAGAATCATCCGTGATTTTTTCGAGTACTATGTGTTTATAGTAAGCCCCAGGTTGAGAATACTTCCTAGATCACGGATGATGACCAAATCTATTTTACCCCAGGTTTATCTAAATTTCTTTATAGTAAACCCTTAAGATAGAAATTTGGTCAAAAACAACTTCTTATCCTTGGAGAATCCTACGAATCGCTGGGTCCCTTTTTTTCTATCAATGGCCAATTTCTGGTAAACTGGAGCTCCAAGAAATCGCTGATTTTCCCATGGGATTTTCCATGGGATACCCGGCCTTGTAAACGTTCACATAACGAACTGGAAAGATCCACCATTTTTGATGGGAAAATCCACGATTTCGACTGGGCCATGTTCAATAGCTAGGTTAAATTACCAGAGGGTATAACATGGTATAACCACCATTTTCCAATGGTTTCCTATGGTTTTCCTATGATTTTCCATGGGATATTGGCAATGATCATGGCCCCAACCATCATTTTCTCATTGGGATTTTCCATCTTGGGATGACCTCCCATGGCTCCAACGATCTGCCAGGCCCAGGGCGACGTATCAGGGCGCCTTGGACGACAGCGGTGAGGCGATTTTTATGCCCTGAATGTGGACCTTAGGAGCAATGAATAGAGTTTCCCAAGCGCATGATATATGGGTATTATATATATAATATATATATACATATGGGTTTAAAACCATCTTTTACCATTCGGAACTTTGCAAGTAAAAGACTTGGAAACCGGTTTGCTCATGTATTTCATGATAAATTGCAATAGCCTATGTGGTTTCAAGGGTCTATTTGTGAGACACATTGATTACTAAAAAACCATTGAACAGTTGCCAACTAGGTGTATCACAACGACAGTAAAAGATGTGGATTTGCTGCTTCTCCCTGGTTTTGAATCGACAAAAACACCGATTTAGGAAGTGGATCTCTGACAGATTGCAGCTCTTTTGCTGACAGATTGCTCTGAGACAAAGCTGTAGAATGTGTAGTACATATATATATATATATGTGAATATATATATATATTAAATCCAGATGTGATATGAATCAAGGACTTCGGCTTTTACCCGTTCAACCGCAGCAGGTTTTCACAAATCATCAGCAGCTGTTCGATTTGTCGCTCCAGGATGAGACAGTGTCACCAAACATGGCTAGCTGGTAGATGCACGAACTAAATGGAGGCGTTGATAGGTACCCTCTGGTTATGACTAACAGTTTGCCATGGAAAGATCCACCCATTTTTAATAGGTAAACCATCCATTTCTATGGCCATCTATACCATGGCTATGTCAGTCATAACCAGAGGGTAGCATGTCATCTACAAATAGGGGATTTTCTACTGTCAATTTCGATGAAACCGGAGGGTAAATGTTCATAGAGCCATAACTGTTGTTTTGAATCTGAATAGTGTACCTTCTAATAGTGTATGGCTGCATATGAAACAACAATATTCTATGAACCCGCCCAGAACTGCCCCGCAAGCATTAAAACATCTCCATCTGACTGCATCTTGAAAAGCAATTATTATTTATATGAATGTATATATATATATACACATATGCGTAGAGTTTATACCTAAGATACATATCATACTATATACCCTCTGGTAATTTAACATAGCTATTGAACATGGCCATAGAAATAGTGGATCTACCCATTGAAAATAATATTGAAAATGGTGATGCCTTCCATCTTTATGTTAGTTTACCAGAGGGTAGATATAATATCAAGCCTTTATTTCAGCTTAGTGAATTATCATAATTTACCATAGATTTACCATAGTTTACCATAGATTCACCATAGTTTACCATAGATTTACCATAGTTTACCATATAATATACTATCTATATTTATGCCATATCCTGGGATTCAGCCCCTTCGTTTTTAGGTGTGATACGCTTCTGGTGGCGGAATGTGGTGCTGTACCTGGTCGGATGCCCCGGTGATGGCTAAAAACCGGGTAACACATAAATCCCGCAAAAATTCATATAAGTACCTATTATTTTTTGCAGAAATCCCATATAATGTGTATTTATAAGTACCTTCCAAGTCATGAAATCATGTGGAAACCTTTTTCTTTTGGGATTTGGAAGAAGCCAGTTTTAAGGTTTCCATGTTAGTTGTCGGTGTACAGATTATGCTACGCGCTGGCATACACAACCATGAGGAGTAGCCACATGCCATTCGAACACGGGTTTGTCCAATACTCCAAATAGAACATTTATAATGGGCGACATGATGATTTGGGTATGGATCAATACCTATTAATACCATTTTTAGGGGGATGAACATCCATAAATCCCAGCTATTTTGATGTGAACTACAGGGGTACAAGGTTTTGACACACTGCCAGCCACGTGATCGCGGACAAAAGGACGGGATCATGCGGTCATGCGGTCATAAACAAGACAATGCATCCCTGTGCTCATGACTGATGGTGATGATGATGATGATGATATTGTATTATATATATACAGTCTTACTGCTATTATTCTTATTACTATTGTTTTTAACGAGGCGACGGCCATGATGCTGTCCATCCCTCGATGTTACATCGTATCCACGGGGAGGCTGGTACCATAGAAATATCGGTTGTGTGGAAACTATGGGGCATGGGATTCATTCCCAGTATCCCGTTATTTCTCAAGAAAAACACAAAAAGAGAGATTCCGAGGTGGAGGTTTCCGAAAATGGCTGGCGGTCCCATGAATTTTATCCCATGTCATTTCCGGATTTTGAAATAAACCATCCATAGATTGGGATCATTAGGAAACCTCCAGTCATCGCCATTCTGCGATAAACCTGCGGCCGAGACGAGGTGTTAGATCCTTCCTCGCCATTGTTGGAGAGCACCGAGCGCTATCAGAGCACCTGGGCGAACCGCGCCTTTCGAGGCGCGGTTCGTTCACCGCGCGGTTTTCACCCTCGGCGCACCTCAGCGTCCAGTGAAGTGTGTTGGTGGAGTCGTTGTGGGTGAAAGGATTGCCGAACGGGGCTATCCCAGTTGGGTGATCCTTTGATTTTCCAGAAATGGGTGTGTCTGAAAATGTTGAGTTAATCTTCCCAATGAAATAGCCATTTAATAGGGATAATGATCAGCAAAACCATTGGGTACAATGGGGTACACAACATTTTCAGACAAACCCAAATGCAGGACCTAGGGCCTATATGGAATCTGCAGATCCAAACATTTCCAGGTTTCCAACTGTTCTGCATGTAAAAAAAGGGGGTTACCAGGTAAATCCACATATTAACATAGAAAAGAAACAGCGTCCCAAAACATGAGAAATTCATAGCAACCATGTGAGAAAAGGTATTAAATCCCTAGAAAAGAGACATAGCCATGGAAAATGGCTCTAGATTTTTTTTAGCTATTAAGAATAGTGAATTTCTATAGCTACGTTAAATAACCAGAGGGTAAATCCCTAGAAAAGAAATAACGTTGATGAAAGCATCTGATCCAGTGCCAGAAGCTTTTTTTTCTAAGGCATCATCTCTCCCTACCTGACCAGTGATTCAAAACAGGTGGTGCCGCAGCACGTTCTCCGCAGTTGCCCCGGAGACCCAGTTGCCAAGGGAATGGTTTGATGTAAAGATGAGGAGTTGAGCCAAAGAATGGATATTTTGGCAGTTACCCTCTGGTAACCTAACATAGCTATGGAAAATCACAATTTTTAATGGAAAAATCCACTATTTCTATGGCCATCTTCAATAGCTTTTGTATGTTTACCAGAGGGTACTGATCCAAACAGAGCCAGTAACTTGACACAGACTTGACACTGATTCATTGGATACATGGGGGTGAACCTCTCAAACTATGTTTTTTTTTTAGGACATCTCTTTAAGTCACCAGCTAAGTCCAGTGGGAACCGACAGAATTCACCAGCCATGAATCGGTTGATGTTTTGGGTGTACCCTTTGGGAAACGTTCACAGTTTGCGAACTTGGAAATGGCCCAGTCGAAATCGTTGATTTACCCATCAAACATATGTTGATTTTCCAGTTCGTTATGTATGGTTTACCAGTAGCTGAGCAGAACTCCAAGCACTTGGAGAAGCGGCCGCAACTCACATCCTGAACGATTCCGAACGAACAGTACCAAGGTCGCCTGTGCAGTTCAAGGATCACACCAAAGATCTGCAACGACCTTTCCATCGAGCGATCCCGCCGGGAGTTGGGGTCCATGGTGAGACTTTGCTGATGGCATTGGCTGATTGACAATAGATGTTTTGTGGTTGAAGATTTACTGGTTGATTATAAATTTTAATAATGTATAATTTTCCCAATTGACAATGGATAATTTTATAAATTACTGGTTGAAGTGGTCATTCCAGGATCCCTAAAATGGAGGTACGTAAACGTACCATATTTCTGGCCATATTTTGCTTGGATATTCAATGGCCATTGACTGGTTGAAGTGGTCAAACTACGGCAGCCCCTTTCGAACCGGGCTACGCATCCCTTGCCATAGGAAGATGTCACCATGGCCAAAGCCTGGGTTTCTAAGTCGCCGAAGGTTTTGGAACCTCACATTCTGTTAGGAAGAACACACAAAACACATGGAATGTGGGCCCCCCCAGTTATAAGTTGGTTTACAAACCCCATTAACCATAGTTATAAGTACAATAAACCATAGTTATTGGAGCTATGTTCACCAACTTAGCTATCTAGGGGGCCCCACATTGTGGAATGCTACTGAAATGGTAGTAAACTAAACCTTTCCCATGATTTTTTTGGGTTGCATAGATTTACTGCATACAGATGCTGGGTCCATCATGGTCCACCCTTTTTTTCCCGAGGCCGCGATGAGTGCAGCACCATTAGGCTCGGTCCCATTCTGACTGGGATGAATCCCCAACAGTTGCCCCAACAGTTGCCCCAACAGTTGCCCCAACAGTTTCAGGCTCACAAATTGCCGAAAACGCATGGGGCGAAAACGCATGAGTTGAAGTAGCGTTTTCGCTGTTCCTTGGCCTATAAGATGGTGCACCCCCAAAGACTTTTATGAGATACCACCACTAAACATCCCCATATAGTTTGATGGTTTTCAACATGGTTAAACCACCATTTTCCACCATGAAAAATGGGTAATCCATGGTTTAAACCACCTTTTCTCTGTTGATGGAGTCCTCGTCACTTCGGAAGCCCGGCGTAGTTTTTGTAGGTGAAAGCTGTCTTCGTCACTGCGAAGCGCAAGGCATCGAGATGTTTCAAACACTGGGAACCGTGGAACGGTCAAAGCTTTTCTGGAATAGCAAAAATGAAGAAGCACATAGAAGTCACTAAAGATCCAAATGGGGTTTGTCTGAAATTTCTGGGATTTTGGCCTCAGAAATATAAAGGTTCATCATGGTTCCGAAGCTGTTTCCATCTGTTCTCTGGCGATATCCGAGGTTTTCAGGGAAACCATCTGGTACCCATCGACGGTCACCGTTACGGGGATGCCCATCTGGTGTCAGGTCAGCTTTGTATTGATGCAGATCTGACAGTTGGGACTCAGATGGTGGCCTATCCCGGCCTATCCTGAGCTAAACGTTGGCTTCGGGGATTAAGCAAAAGCAATATATAGATGGATGTGTCAAACAAATGTCTCCACCCAATAGTGTTAACCAATATAACTTGGGGGATGATTATATATATATTATAATATATATATATATATATTATATATATAATTTAATTATAGGGAGGTATTTTATGGAAAGATGTGGTTGAAAAATGGTGAACAGACTGGTGGTTTGGGTCGGCGCGTTACTGGATGCCTTTTTGGGCACTCTGCCCAAACAGTTCCAGGTCATGAATGATTGGTGGTTTCATATTTTCTGGTTCAAGCTTCAAATCTTTGAATCAATGGATTGGTTTAAGGGACAAATTACAGGAAAGCCCCATATTGCATGGGAAAATAACTCTGGTTTCCGGTTAAGATTTTCCCTTAAACCAATCCATTGAATGAACCAGAACCTTGGTTCTTGCGCTTGCCCCATTCTATTTGCGACCCCAAGGATCGGTTGTTGCCGAAGATGGGTCCTGAAAAGCAACCAGTTGTTGGTGATCCGCCCAAAAAACAACAACTTACCCTCTGGTTATGACTAACATAGCCATGGAAGCCATGGCCCATAGAAATAGATGATTTCCCAGCTATAAACATCCATTTATTTCAAAGATTTTCCATGGCTATGTTAGTCATAACCAGATGGTAAACACGATTTTTTTGGCTGTTGGTCAATGATGAGATCCAGCTGATTGAAGGGAACACCATTTTTTTTTTAATGGGAGAAACAGGGAATTTTGGCTGAGAATAGCAGTGAACATTCAACGTTTTTGACATATGGAGCTAGTTTTCTGCATTCCTCGCCCAAGCCCCTTAGGTGATCCACCATTCACCAAGGTGAGAGCACACCCCATTGATCAACCATAGTGAACATTCAACTTAGCTATCATCAGCTCAATCACTCAATCAGCTGTAAAATGATCTATAAATCTCATGAATCTCATGACATCCATCATTTTTCTTGCTTTAAATCAGGTCAACAATCACCATTTTCCCAGTTTTTCCCAGGTTTTTCCTATGGCGGCGCAAGCGCCGCAGCCGCACGCATAAAACCCACCCAGCCCAGCCCAGGCGGTGGCTGCATGTGCTCCACAGGTGACCTTATCCTTCGGATGTAAGATCTGTGAAGCAGAGGCACAACGACTATCGGTGAGTTGATCGTCCCCGAAGGTCCCGAAAAATCGCCTCTGGTTATGACATTCACAGTTGGCGAACTTGAAAATGACTAACAGTTTGTGGATCAAGAATAGGATAATAGTGGGATAGTGATGGATAATAGTGGGATATCAATATAGATTTACCCATTAATAGAAAGAATGGTGGATCTTTCCATGGTTATGTGACAGTAAAAACCAGAGGGTAAATTTTTTTGATGTACATAGACGCCTGAAGCCATGTACAAATATGGGTTATAGTATGTTATAGTGTATATACTATGTTTATTTTCATCACTCACGATTCGTGGGATATAGAACACCCTTAAAAAGATGGACATGTAAAGTCTGACTAAAATAGATTTTTCGTAAAAGCCCATTGAAAAAGCGGTAACATGACAGCACCAAACCGGTCCCGTTCCGACGGGTTCTGTCAACCAGTGGGATTTTCAGGATCCTAAAATGGAGGTACGTTAGTACCATACATTTGGCCATATTTTGTGGGGATATTATATATATATATATTTATGACTAATTATTGTGGAGACTACGATTAAACATGCGGTTTATGATATATGATGATATACTTATATGTATACATGATCAATCGCGCACTTTTTGTTGAGATTTTGTTGGCGATCCCAGATTGAAGTCTCCCCACATCGGCAGGCAGTGACATCTGCTTTTCCAGGATTACATCGAGACACAGGCAGGGGACACATTTTCCTCGTGAAGTTTGTAGGTTTCCGAACTGGCAACTGGATGATTCTTGTCAGATGTAGCTGTGGGTCTGAACTTAGGCTACTCCATTCCAAGTGATTTATCATGTTCCCAGCTATGAAATCAGCCATATTCCATATGGAAATCGCCATATTTTTCTTGGTTCAATCGCGATTTTCCCATGGTTTCTAGGGCCTTTATGGTGCTGAACATGGCAATGAGCTGTACCCTACTTCGAGGTCGATGTGCAGCAGGACAACCAGCGCCAGGTCATGGATTTCGGGGGACAACAACATTGGTTTTGTTTTTAGATGGGTTTGGAAAATAGGGTTTTTTTCCACACGTTTTTTCATGTGTTTTTCATGTTTTTTTCCATCTTAAACTCTGGGGATCTGGGTTGGGTAATTTCACTGAACTGGCCAGTGGGATGATATTTGTGTCAGATGAATTGGTGTTTGGATTTCAGGACATCCGGGACCGTGTTTTATCTTCTTGTGCAACCCAGAAGTGGGGATGGGTCAAAACCCATAGTACCCCTTTTGTGAACATCAAGTCATAGCTGGGATTTATGGATGTGAATAACCCCTTAAAAAGGGTATGTATAGGTATTGATCCATAGCCAAGTGAATTTTAAGCTTATATAGATATAGATTTACCATCTGGTTATTTAACATAGCCGACATAGCCATGGAAAGATCCACCATTTTTGATCGGTAAAGAATCTATTTCTATGGGCCATCTATGCCATGGCTATGTTAGTCATAACCAGAGGGTATATAGTTTATACTTTATCATCTTTATAGTTCTGTCAGTGAATTTTACGGTTTTGATTTCTCTGATTTGATTCACTGCGGCCCGATTTCTACCAGATATGGCCGTCAGTAAGTCAGCCCATGAAAATGGTATGACACCCCCATTAGAAGCCATTTACCACCATCATTCATCACTATTAACCACTAATCACTATAAATCACTATAAATCACTATAAATCACTATAAATCACTATAAATCACTATTAATCACTATTAAACACTATTAATCACTATTAACACCACTATTAACACCACTATTCATCACCAACAAGCCATACGAATCACTGGTATTTCGGGCGTTTTTTTCGAGGGACAATGGTTCCCCCTTTTTCCAGAGGTGCTCCCGAAGCTGGCATGGCGGGCGATTGCTGGGCAGCCTGCTTGGGATGGGAGATTACTTGGATATTTATGGATCATATTTAGTGGATATTGGTGGTGACTGGAACATGAATGGTAAAAAAAATCCATTCAGTTGGGAAGTTCGTAATCCCAACTGACGAACTCACTCCATCATTTTTCAGAGGGGTAGGTATGCCACCAACCAGCTATGGATAATCACCTGATATTTATGGATATTGAAGGGATCATGATGGGAATATGCAGAATAGCAGTTCCAATAAGCCGGGCCTGGCTTATTGGTGATTCATAGTGGAGGATTTAGCCGCGCCTCCCAGGATCTTTTTTTGTAGATGAATTCCTCTGAAAACACCTCCATTTAGTTGGGAAAAAAACATATCCATTGCTATGTTTACCGGATTTTTACTTATGGAATATATTGAATAGATTGGGACTTGACCCTGAATCTTAAATTTTATTGGATTTTTTTGTTGATTGAAGCTGTGAAACTTGTTTTGGGTATCCCATATTTTCGGACTCATGTGAATTCAGAGAATCCCGGTTCTTGATAATGATGAAAATCAGCATTGTCCCCATCAAGAAATCTCACTGTTGATGGTAAATCCCATAATTTTCAATTATGAAATGCGTCCATTTCCATTCTTGGTTTGTTATGTTTGTTAAATCCACCGTCTTTTACCATTTTTGATTGTTAACTAAGACTTTTTCACCATTTCTTAAAATCACCGGTAAACGAACGTAGCTATCGATTTTTCTGGCTCAAAAAAGTTGAGTTTCATATATTGGCAGTGGCGATTTACCAGAGGGGACCATTTTGATGGGGTTGCAATTGGATGATGGGAAAATTTTCACTGGAAAGCCCTATATTTGATGGTAAAAACCCATGGGTTTCCGGTGTAGATTTTCCCTTAAACCAATCCATTGATGATGGGTTGGAATGGTTGGAAACTTCCACCTTCAGGCTCAGCCTCGGCCCCGCGCGTGCGCCGCTTCTGCGTTTGTCGCCTGCCCTTGGTGTCGTCGTTGAGTTCCCAGCGGGTGACGACAATGCTTGAACAATGATGTGTTATATAAAAAATGGGACAAACAAATGGTTAATCACGGTGAACACCTGGTAAATGGTGGTTGATGATTGTGAATCATGGTTAATGAATGGGAAACCAACCGACAATACATCGGATGAATCATGGATGAATCATGGATGTATCCAACTAGGTGGTCGCCCAGTTTGTTGGCTAAGTTGGTGAACACGGTGAACACAACTCCAATACCCTCTGGTAAACCTACAAAAAACTATGGAAAATCACCATTTTTAATGGGTAAACCAACTATAAATCGCCATTTTCAATAGCTTTTTGTTTGTTATAACCAGAGGGTAAGTTGGATAAGGAAACCACAAGGTTTGCCTTATCCAATCGGACAATCGTCTTCCAGACCATGTCAAAACTAAGGCCCCAGTGGTTCAGTGTTGGCGCCAGGAGTGGTTGAAATATGTTGAAATGGGATATCAGGAACCTCTATGAACAACTACTTAAATAGACACAAGGCAGGTGGCGCAAATGTCCGCTAGGAACATATGTTTCCAAAAAGGAGTGCAGGACACATTTTCTCTATAGGAGTTGGGGTGGGTGTTTCAAAACCAAACCACACAGCATGCTGGTGCTCAGAAAAAAATGTCTTAATGCCTCGTTCTTACTATAGTTTGGTCTATTGCCTTGGATGATTTTGGGGTAGCCTCATTTCAAGAAACCTTCATCTCTTTCTGAAAGGCACTTCTGGGATGAAAATGACACATCCTTCTTCTGTCATCTCTTTCTCTTTAGCACTACTTTCTCTCGACATCCTTTTCTCTTGATGTCAATGGGAATTTCAGGATCCTAAAATGGAGGTACCTACCATATACAAGGCCTATTTTTCAGGCCCTATGTAAGGGAATATCCCCAGAAAATATGGCCCAAAATATGGTACTAACGTACCTCCATTTTAGGAGATCCTCTGCATCACGAGGTCCGTGGGAGGCAAGACACATCTGCGCCTGAAAAGTCCTGGGCTACACTTCGCGTCGGGAGTCTCGGTGATCCCTTTTGCGAGTTGGCTTAAAACATAGGAACTCTGGGAAGCATTTGGAAAAAATATATTACTGTATATATATATATATATATTATATTATATTATATATATTATATATAGGGAACTCTGAGTTTTAAGGCTTTGACTCTCCAAATCAATTTTTGACGTTACTTTCCCTTTCAGTTTTTGCCATCCTCACCAGGGGTTTTGAAAAACAAGACATGTATAGGTCATTTACATGACCCTCTGGTAGTCAGCTCCGCTAGAAAAAACCATCCAACATTTTTAGTTCAATGATTTTGCCATACAACCTCAAAAAAAATGGCAAACAATGGGAGGTTCTTCCATTTTTGCCACGTTTCTACGCGACCCCTTGAGGCTCTAGCTCCAATAGCTCCATCGATTTTTTTCGGGCCATTGGGGAATTCATGGAATTCATCAGTGATTTTTTTTTTCAGGGTGTCTAGGAACTCAATTGTAAAACCAGAAAAAATAGTGTGGATACATGACACCAATGTTGATACATGACACCAATGTTGAAGGGTCTACCCCTTCTCCTATGATACCATAGTATCTACCATATTCCATATTGTTACCGTATTGTTGATACATGTTGATAGCATAAATTAACCAATGAGGCCATGATTTTTTCGCCCAGGCACGAAGCGAAGAAGAGCCATACAGACGTGGCGTTCACCACTCGGGGGACCGGTGTGGGATGTCGGGGCCAAGAGGGTGTGGCAGGTTTGTAGCAGGTGGGGTTGTAAATTTTCTTGAAAAAAACCCATCAAACTCCAGCTGGTTGGTGGTTTCAAACATGAATTTTATTTTTCCATATATTGGGAAGAATACTCCCAACTGACGAACTCCATCATTTTTCAGAGGGGTGGCGAAAAACCACCAACCAGAACTCGAGGTTTTTAACAAGTAAAGTCCAATTTTCGCGTAAGTTTTGAATGGCCATAGACCTGTTCTTTTTTGCTGAATTTCAGGACCGCTGGCCACTGAAATGCCATCCTCAGGGTACCAAATAGCTGGATTGTTTATTGCATGGAAAATCCAGAAATGACATGGATGATTTATATAGGGGTATCCCCAGTTTAGGAAACCTCCATATCATTGGGGTATCAATGTATATAGTATATATATATATATATATGTGTTTTAATATAAATGAGTATAATATCATTGGGGACATTCCATAAATATCCATAAATAACTGAGTTTTCATGATGGTTAACTTTGTTAACTACGAAAAAACTGGCTCCACTTGCTGCAAGGTCCGCAGAAAGTCTGGAGGCTTTCAAAGCCTCAACGGTGAAAGCCAGGTGTGGCAGGATGAAAACATGGCTGTCGCAACGATTGAAACCAGGAATGATTTCCTTTAACAGCAAAAATAGGGTGTATATATATATATGTATACACATAGTGTACATATATAATATACATATAGATGCATGATGTATGCATGTAACAATGTATGTGCTGTACTATACTGTACATTTATGTCATATCTTGTTATGTTACACTTTGCCATGCTAAGTAATGCAATGGAACGCAATGTAATGTCATGTAATGTAAGGTTAACGTAATGTACTTAATGTAATTTCATTTAATATAATTTAATGCAAGGCAGGGTAAGATAATCTAGTGTATAGATAGTTGTATATATATAAATACATATACACATAGAGTTGTTTTTCTTTTAATAAATAGGTGGGGTGCTTTTTTCACGTTCGGTTCGTTCCGTGATGCTACGCTTTGACGTGGGTCACTTACCGCTACACTGATGGCAGCACTGGAGTGGCATACCGATTATAGCTAGATCCGTAGATGTAAAAAGGGTTTGCAAAGACGGGCATGGAAGCAAAACATCATGGCTCTTCTATAGCTCTCAAGCATGGATTGGCACTGTTTGGTGTCCAATTTGGCGTGCACCTTCGTTACTGTTAGATTTAGTCTCCCTTCACTGTAAAGGGGAGTGGAGCATAACAGGATAGAACATTACATCACATTGCACTGCATTACAGGACGTAGAGCCTAGAAGTAAGCACATGAAAGAAACACGTGCTTTTACAACATGTTTAGCACCATGGCATGCATTTTCACAGAGTAAACTACAGTGTCGTCAGGCGTTTGGGAACTCATGAATTTTCACATCCCAATAAAAGCCGCTAAAATCTCTCCGTTTTTTGGGGAATTTTGGGGAACTAATGAATTTTCAGATCATCGACTGCTAAAATCCCTATCCGTTGGGAAAAACCACTGGCCTCGATGGGTCCCAACAGAGGCCCAACAGCTACGCCAAGCTCAACCTCTTCTCCGCTGGGCTGCTGTTGGGGCACCTGGTGCGGGGCTGCCGTGCTGCCCCGAGTGGGGGCATGCGTAGAAAACAAGGCACAGACATATCCTGAAATTGGGGCGAAACACTGAAGCAAACATACTTTCCGGAAAACCCCAAGACTGAACATAGAGAAATAAACAAATAGACCAATAAGTACTGTAAATGAATAAATGCATGAAACAATTTTTTTGTATGGATGTATATACATATATACTCAGTCACATGTGCATATTCACATGCATGCGCACATGTTGTAGGTATCAGTGTCAAACAGGTGATTTTTTTTCGTGTTGTGATCAAGAATGTTTGCCCAGGCCGGCCGGAGACCCACGATTGGGGCCCATCCACAGCATCTTCGTGCCTTGGGGCCATGGTGGAAAGACCTTGGGGATCCCCCATGACTGTCACAGAAAGCCATCATTCTTTTTTGTAACAGAAAACTGTAAGCTATGGTGAAGTTACATGGGATATTTTTGACGTGGTACAAGGTGGTGCCCCCCAGTTATAAGTTGGTTTATAAACCCCATTAACTATAGTTATAAGTACAATAAACCATAGTTATTGGAGTTATGTTCACCAACTTAGCTATCGTTTGGGGGCCCCACATTGTACTAGATTTGGAATCCAAGAGAACCGGTATATAATTACCATATCAGTGGATTCATGATGATCCCCTCAGATGGCTTTGCAATTTTCGGAAGACCATGGCACACATGGGCACGGGTCAACACCAAAACCCTTAAAGGACGAAGTTGCCATATGTTTCTGCTGTCATGCACATCCTGCGAGTTTACTGCGCAATGGCACCATTTGTGAATGTGAACTACATTCGGAGTTTGTGGGTACACAGTGCTTCGCTTTGATCAACAGGTGATGGCTATTGAGGAAGTATGAGGAACCTCATAGGAACTGATTGATGTCGAATCTCATCTAAATCTAAATCTAAATCTCATCCAATCCAATAAAATCTAAGCAAATCTATCTATCTATGAGTACCCTTATTGGGACAACGTTTCAAGGCTTTCCTTTGGGACGCCGCTTCCAGCTTTCTGCGAGGTGCTGATGCTGCAGCCTACGGCAGAGGCTGGGAAAAGAAATGATCAACCCATCCATTAACCTTCCATTCTTAGTAACTATTGAATGGTTACCCTCTGGTAATTTAACATAACTATGGAAAGATCCACCATAGAAAGAATGATTTTTCCCATGAAACAATGGTGGATCTTTCCAGTTCGTTATGTTAGTCATTACCAGAGGGTAATAAGGGCCTAATAATGGATGGTTAATGATGGTCAATAATAGATATTCTTAGTGGATTCCATGGTTTATTTATCATTTGGGAGTTTCCATAAATGGGGCAATGCTTCTCCATAAATAGTGGGATTTTTTGTGGTGCTTCTTCATGTTGATGGATTGGTTGGGATCATTGAAACATCCATTTTTCTCGGAATTTTAATGAGTTGATTTATTTAAACATATTGAATATTTGATAATATTGGTACAGTTATATAATGCTTATCAATCCATTCTTAGATATTTAATAAATTCTCAGATAGACTCCATGTTTATCAATAGTTACAGTCCATTATGAGTTGGATAATGTTTATTTATCATTTGATAATGTAACTATTGACATGGTTAATATATATATATATATACATATTATTAGTTGGTTTATGGCATATCATTAAATGGATTATTGCTAGTCAACCGTTCCATTAAATCAACCCATCAAACATTAATGATATGGGTAACTATTGAAATGGTTAATGAGGTGTTTTAATGGGACCTTCAAAAGATCATCCCTTCATCTTTTTTCGTGATGCTGATTCTTGGATCCATAGGCTATAGCGGCTATCGATCATGTTATTGGATCCATGGAAAAGAATCTCTTCTTATTGGATTCTTCTTGGATTTACCATGGTAACAGCAAGAATGTGGAAGTTTTGCAAGAGAATTGGAAGATATAGATCCACGATTTGCATAAAAAAAATGTTATGGTCGCTTCACCTTCCTATGTTACAAATTGTGATCCACTGTCAGCAAAAGTGGTTTACGATTGATATCATCGACGACAATGTGAAATAGAGGTTATAATCATAGATTGACATAGGATTATATTATATTATATTATTATTATTACTACGACTATTACTATTATGTATATATAAAGTTGCATCTACATTATAATCATTATATGTATATATTATTAATTGTCATATATTATTTTATGATTATCATAACGGCAACTGGTTCACTGGCTGGATATCCCCATTCCCAGTCCGCAACGTCCGTCCTGGCAGTCCGTGGCCAGCTTGCGCAACGTGACCGGGCTCGTGCCGCTTAGCCTGAAACGTGACGTCTGCCGGGGTTTGGGACTGGGACTGGCGGAGCGTTTCGGTTTCCGAAAGTTTCAGTTTTTACCTGGCCTGGTAAACCTACAAAAAACGATGGAAAAGCACTATTTTTAATGGGTAAATCCACTATTTCGACTGGGTCATGTTCAATAGCTTTTTGTATGTTTACCAGAGGGTAAACATCATCCGAAAGTTTCAGCATGTTTCTGTGAGTATGCACTCTCTCTCTCTCTCTATATGTATCGGATACATATAGATGGATGCGTGGATGGATCAATCAATGCATTTGATTACCTCAATTTCAGGACGAGCCACTTCGATATTACAATGGGATGGTCAGGTGGCCAATACCAATCGGTGATGACAAACGTCTTGCTGATTCTCATGGATCTCATGGTGTCAGGTTTTCCCCATCCAGTGCAGCTTCAACACCAGGTTCCGGACAAGGTTCCGGAGGGTTCCGGTGCAGCTACCTGATGAGGTTCCAGAAGGTTCCGGTGCAGAGACCTTGTGAGGTTCCGGAGGGTTTTGGCGGAGAAGATGCTTGGGGAGGTTCCGGAGAGTTCCGGTGCAGAGACCTTGTGAGGTTCCGGAGGGTTTTGGCGGAGAAGATGCTTGGGGAGGTTCCGGAGAGTTCCGGTGCAGATACCTTGTGAGGTTCCAGAAGGTTCCGGTGCAGAGGCCTTGTGAGGTTCCGGAGGGGTTTGGTGGAGAAGATGCTTGGGGAGGTTCCGGAGAGTTCCGGTGCAGAGACCTTGTGAGGTTCCGGAGGGTTTTGGCGGAGAAGATGCTTGGGGAGGTTCCGGAGAGTTC
>Ga0126342_10009807_pt1 | contig 17146 bp, 19 predicted proteins | sample Cyp1metagenome_FD_92528 | JGI IMG/M metagenome (GOLD analysis project Ga0126342, IMG submission 92528) | Coral microbial communities from Lord Howe Island, Old Settlement Bay, Australia - Cyphastrea 1 metagenome | ecosystem: Host-associated > Invertebrates > Cnidaria > Coral ... | reverse complement strand
CGGTCATCATGGAGACCGCTCTGTTCACTTCCAGTGCCGTCACTCATCCCTACTGGCCACCCAAGCAGATCGCCATCGTATGGGCTCTGCTGAGGTCTCGACACAGCAACGCTGGAGGCCTCTTTGTCCGCAGCGTTTTCAGCTCCATCTGCTCCCACGTTGGCTTGGGATATTCCATCAATGGGAAAGTCCATGGCACCCCCCCTGCCGAAATTCGGCCACCTGAAAACGGTGACCCACCCTCCACTCCCTTGACAGGAACTGCAGGTGACTGAACAGGTTTCTCAAATGACGTTCGAATGAATGCAAGCTTGTTTTCCATGACATGCAAAACGAGGAAGCTTCAAGAAAATAAATAGTTCGTTTGGCTACGCCAACTGCCTACAATTTAACATAATTGAATTGGCATTTTCCATGTCAACAGCAGTGAACCTGCATGGTCACCGCTGAGCAGGGTTTTGTTGTTCATGAAGGATCTGCATTTTTTCAGCGTGTTTTTCCAAGATTTTGATCCAATCCAAAAAACATGCCAAACATTGGCCCAAAAAAACACACAAAAATGTGCACCTGCTATTTGCCACATGATAACAACATACGCACCTGCTATTTGACCTCTTTAGACCCCGTGACGGGAACCCATAAATTCTGGGTACTTTAGACCCTTAGTAGTTCCGATGTTCTGGCGGCTTACAAAGTGGAAAGGTTCTACCGGCCTAGCGGGGGAATGGGAAAATTGCAAGGGTCCGGGGGTCGTGTTCTTGGCTGTGGGTCAGGGAGCGCGAAGGTGCAAACATTGGCGTTTTAAGTCAAGGTTTGCTTCTTGTGGCGGTTGTAAGTCTGTGTTCGGCTGTGTTTCTGCAAGCATACTAGGTATTTGAAGAAAGTTGAAAAGACGGCAGCCGGTGTAAATTATATTGCCCTTTGAAGGCGGATGCATAAAGCAGAGGAAATATGTTTTGTGTAATGGGGCTGCCAAGAACATTGTAACTTTCCGTTTGCAGATGCAAGAAAACCGTAGGTACTGGGGTCTAGGCGGTTTTTAGTGCAGGCTTTGCGCCTCAGAAATCCTGCAGTCGTTGCGCCTTGCTTGTTTAACAGAGATGTGCTCTAGGAGGGAGAATTTGCTTTTGCTGAGTTCTCCTTTAACTCGCAACCAGAAGGCAGTGAGGAAAATGCCGTTATTATTCTGGAAGGATGCAAGAAAGAAATGCAGCCCTTGATCAGGGTTGGTTGCGAGCGATGGCATGTGACTCTTGCTTTGAATTGTGGATTGGTTTTCGTCCCCCCCCTTCTCCAGTATGTCAAATGTGCTTGGCCCATTAGGATTTGTGTGTCTAACACCCAAGAATGTAGTGCAATGTCATTCAGTGTCATGTCGTGTCATGTAATGTAATGTACCTTAATGTAATGTAATGGAATGTAATGTAATGTATGTAGGCATGATACCCTCCATCGGCTAAATATCTTTATGCGGAACGCATTTGTCATTTTCCTACATTTAAATACCAAGGCATACATATTATATCTATAATTCTATATATACATAGTGAAGTGTGATATCAAATGACATGTACATATATACTTGATATAATGATATAATATATATATATATATATTATGTCTAAATATGTCTAAATATGTCTAAATATGTCTAAATATGTCTAAATATGTCTAAATATGTCTAAATATGTCTAACATGTTTAATATGTTTACCCCGCCGGTTCCACCATGCTGAGCAAGAAAATGATCCATGGATGAAATCTGAGACTAAAGTTGCTTCGGGTCTGAAGACCAACGTTGGTCAACCTGCGTTTGTTCAAAAAGGAAAGAGTGAAAAGGGACCGAAACAAACTCTGACACACGTAGCAAAAACATCGCTAAACATAGACCCCCCTGCCTTGCTGCTGTCTACAGCCACCATCTGCTCCGCCTGGTGTATTACATCTCTTCCGTTTCATGCTACTACCCCTACCCTGCCAATCAGCTGAACCACAATTCTGTTCACCTTCACAGCACACACGCACACATTCCAAAATGGGAAAGGGAGAACTGCTGTGGACCTACGACATGATAGTGACAAGATGTGACAAGAAGTCACCCCAAAGATCTCCTACTTTTGGCACCTGGACCTCCTGGACCTCCTGGACCTGGACCCCGTGGTCGTTCTAGCATCCGGTCTTGCCTCCTCAATTCATCATGAACCCATATGGCATGGATTGACATGATGTGCTGGTTTGAAGCGCGATTGTGAATAATGCAATAAGAATAAGATACAATAAGATTGAGAATTCTATAGATTATAACTGCCCCTTTTCTTTTGAATGTATGTTTCTTTCATTGCTGCCTTGTGCTCAAATACATCCTTCCATCGAACATGTTCGTTTCTGCACATTGTGCAATCTGTTCTGCGCAAGAACGGAGCATTCCATTTCTAGAACTACCTGAACTCAGGCAGGTGCAGTGGCGTGCCCTGGCCTAGCTCTTGCATGTAGCCCTGCAACGCCATAGAAGTTCCAAGTCGTCATTGAATGGTTTGCACATGCTTGGAATGACATGCTGCGCATAGCCAGACATAGAACCAAAAAGACAAAAGCCAATGAATCCAACACCCTATGCTGACCGTGCCACCGCTTGCTTTCAAATCTTGTACAGCTTCAGCGGTTGACCAAATCCGTCCTGCATGTCTTTAGAGACTAGATGAAGCTAGACCAATTTGGGGCCTGGGCACTCTGGACCTGGCCGGCCTGACCCTCCTGTCAGTGTGAGGGCGCGACTTAGCAGGACGTTCAAAAGGGGGAAAACTGAACTGGCCCCTCGGGGTTCTGTCGCTTGTCCACTCTCCTTGCGCTTCTTGACGACTTTGCAATGTGACCAAGAAACACCCAATAGCATCTGCCCTGATTGCTTTTTGGGATTTGCAGTTCGCGTTTAGGGACAAACGCAATAAGCGAGCCCTCTGAGGCCTCGTCTCGCGAGGCACCCTCACCTGCACCACAGGAGCAAAGAAGGTTGCGCAATGAATCTCAGTACCGTGGGACTGCCCCGGGGTACCCTACGTATCCAGAGTCCATTTTGCGAAGCCTTTGTTTTGTCGTAACGTATGATGACATAGGAATGAGCTATCAGAAAACAGGGCATCTTCATCCTAAGTCATCATGTAAGTGGGCGCCTGTTCCAAGTCGAAGACTCAAAAATATATATATATATATATATACACAGTTTGGCGGCTAGCTGCCTTCGTGGTTGGGATAAAACTCCTACCTGCTTGTAGCCCTTTCTTGATTGCCATCTTGGGTATGTATGCTTTGGGCCGCACCAGTGCCGCCAAGGTATGAAATGACATATGTAATTCATGTATATATTCCATATGATATGTAGAAGGGACGCGTTCTGGTTATATATGTAGAAGCACCATGTTCTGGTTAACACCCGAGCAACATAATTGAACAAAAAACCCTTCCCGTTGCTTGACGTCGTACAGAATTTCCTGGTATTTACGCTATTCTGGGCTTGGGCAAACCTCGGGGTCTGTGTGTAAAATTAGTCTGCAACTTAATTGCAGGGTGTCCCTATCAGTCCTTGGTATACAGTATTTGAATGCCAAAGCTGATTCACCACTTGAATCACCTTACAATACTGCTACAGCAGAGAATGTTATCTGTGAACACGCACTGTAACCTTGAAGGCCGAGGAAGCAATCACATCCAAACACCAATCTTTGTTTCGGACTGTAAGCCTTCACCAGGCAAATCAGCGCGGTCGGCAAAGGGATCAGCGCCTTCGTTTAGCTGAGTAGATGACTGAAATAAAGCTGAGCACTTGGTGGTTGGCTTGCGCAGCTTTCCCATGTTCTTCTTGTGCTTCGTTGCAGCTTTGTTGTGGCAAACAAGATGAAAGCAGGTGACAGAAGTGGTTGCAACCTGGCGGCCAAGACGGCTAAAATTTCTGGCGCACCATACGCGAAGCTGATGGGTATCAGAGCTTAGCTGGCGCTAAGGGTGGAAGGTGTGATGAGTTGTGGGTCAAGCACACGAACCCGTCACGAACCCATCATGAGGAAGTGTAGGTGGATGTGTGCAGGGGTTGTTCGAAATGATGGATTCCAAAAACTGCCCTTTCGTTGCGCTTTCGCGCACTTTTCGCGCCCGGTCGCGCCCAACCAGAAAAGGGACAGGGAAGTATTATCGTGGATTGGAGTGCATGTCTTGTACCCAGGGTTTACATGGGGCTTGCAAATAAGGAAACATCACTTGTAATGATAATGGGGAAGCGGAAGCATTCGACTAAGTCGTTTTACAGGTTGCCCGACAACGGAAGCGCAATTTAATTTGAAACGACTTTGAAATGTTTTTTGAAGCTGCAACATTGCAAGACAAACTATGTAGATTTTGGGACAGGGTGGGATCCTTGCAGACCCGCCTTTCGCCAACCTTCTGGGAAAACTTTCGCAGATTTCTCGCCTATACAGAAATGTTTTTGGAAACTCATGTTTCACGAGAGCATGGCTTGTGTGTGATATTGCTGGGCAGGTGTTTCACAATGCCCAAACCATATAAAACTCATTCCTGTCTGGGAGAGGCTCCCAAATTCCTGTTCAGTGGTTTCCATATTTCCAAAACGGTTTCATGAATGCAAGCGTAACTGCCAAGGCATGTAGTCTTAAATAGGCATATTTAGACCTTTTGCCAAACCTTTCGCCGCGGCCTTTCGCAACTGCAATAAAACACACTTCCATATAAGCGTCTGTCACCGCGGTAATAAAAATATCTTGGGTTTTAGAACGTTCCCCATGTGCATCAAATGGATGTACACAAAATCACAAAATTATACACATGCCGCCACTACACGAGCTCTAGCAGTGGGGGGAGGGACGATGAGGAACGGGACCTTGGCTGTCCGTTGCACATGTCTCACATGCTCACCAGCAGGTGGCTTCTTGGAACAAACATAGCAAAAGAGGATTGAAGAAAAAGAAATGGTCGAAGCCGTGTTGTTCCTTGTAAACTAGGGAGTCAATCATCAGAAACACAGCTGTGTTTGCAATTTTCCATTTTATTCCATTTTGCAGGCCCTTGGGACTCGATCTAGGTGCTGCTGAATCCTCTGGTGGGGCAGTCCAATCCTCTTTTTTATTTCAATTTTCTTTACCACTGGCTTGATTGACTATGTTCAGCCCTCAGTTGGTGATCTCTGCACATTTTGGGGGCCCAACATGGCCCCCAGCAGATGCGAAACGCGATGTAATCAAGGACGTTGTGACTGCCATTTTGTATGTCAAACTGAATGCTTGGTTTGCTTCTTCCTTTTGCTCTGGGACATGGCTGTAGTGGAAGCACGTGGAAACTATGCAATGGCGTGAAGGAGCAGGAACTCCGACTCCCTGAGACAGTGAGCACATATCATTGACTTCAGTGATTCGGTGGTGGAAAAATTCATCTGTGTGTGGAATTCATTGCTGACCTAAAAGGACCAAGATATCCAAAATACATCAACACACATCAAAATACATCAAAATACTGTAATGCAAAGTTGCCTGAAACTCTTGATCTTCAGATATTTCAATTTTCAACCACTTAACGTGTGAAGTGAACCTCTTCACCACTTCCCCCACCTTTTGCTTTGCCGAACTATTGCCTTTATCATTCTTTGCTTCTCATCTTGCGGACCTGCTTGTCTGCTTGGATCAATATTTCTTCCTGTTCAATCCTAGCAAGTTAGGAGGGAAGCTCATGCGCAACCGAGAAAATTCGGGCGCGGCTACTGCCCTTGCAGAGTCAACTACGCAAGTTAAAGGTTGAGTCAGCCGTATGGCTTCTGCCGCTCTCGTATTGCACACAGCTGTGTTCATTCCTTCTTGCATCCGTTGATCTAAAGAAAGACAGCTAAAGGCCTTCAAGGGCTCTTGGGCACAAGGATCCAGAAGCACAACATGCTGTGACACGCTCTGCTGTGACCCGCGCTCAATCAATGTTGCAAGATGTTCTTTTACATGTAAGAGGTCTCATGTCTGCAAAGTACACAAGAACCTGCAAGAAAATCACTGTCAAAACGCCATCAACTGGCAGCTGTCAGCTCGCATCAGCTCGCCTGCTAGGGTGTCGACCCCACCAAAGTCCAACTCAGACCAAAACGTGCTCAGTGTCCGCTGAAAGTTTTCAAGCACATTTGTGACCAAGTTTTCTCCATGACCACTTGATGTGGCCAAGCCTTGTGACCAAGATACACCAAATTTATCCAAAACTTTTTTGGCTCTCTCTCTCTCTCTCTCATGGTGTCCGGCAGGAAATCTGGCTTCAAAGTTTCTGAAAGTCATTCGGCTCGATGGCTGACTGAGTTTGTGCTTGTTTGAATTGATCTACTGACAAACCTATATATCTTTCAATGAGTGCAAACTATCGTCTAGGTCGCTACATGTCGTTACATTCCAGTAAACATGACGAAGCAACAGACCAGCCAACGAGTCGTTTTCTTTAGTTGACATTTCTCGTGATGTTTTAAACCACACACTTGCCTGCAAGAAACTTGCCTGATTGATAAACACATTGTGTGTCACTGTACCACAATGTGTCACATCACTTAGACCTTGCAGGATGCAACTATGTGCATCCATGCGCCCAATACTTGGCTTCCTCACCAATTGAGCTTCTTTTCGCTCCTCCTCTGTCACGTCCTCACGGTGGCCGTGCAAGCCATGACAAAGCCAATTTCACTATTAGAATTATGAGAACCCTTGTTTCGTAATTAGAACCTGCTCTTTTTTTGCTTAGACCATGCCCTAAACCCAATGAGATACTACCCAGCATTTCGGTGACAAAAACCAAACACGTCTCTTTCAAGCTGTCGAAATGGGATGGTCTGCAGCCCAACTCAATTCAACTTAGTCGGTCTATCATGGCCAATCACTTGAAGGCTTTAGGAAAGCTGAAAAACATGACAGTCGTTGGACAGCTTTCGATGCGCAAAAATCTGTAACCCGTTCAGTGGCCAAAAATGCCGTCAAGGTCCGGTGGCAAGTTGCTAGCTGCTAGCCCCTCACGAATTAGCTCATGGATAAAAGATCACAAATCTCAAACGGTCACAAGACATGCCCCTTGCCCGAGAGCTATACTGCTTTCCATCGGAATGCTTGTGACATCCAGGTGCGCTCGTCGCAGTGTTTTGGGGCTTGCGCCTGTTTTGGTGATGGCATGAGCTTTCTAAAAGGCGCGGTGTATGCTTTCGCTGCGGCTGTGCAAAGAACTGTAGGCTTGCAATGATGTTTGCCTATGCTATATAAGCTTCCGCCTAGATATTGTTTCTCGCAAGGTCAAGGTTCTTCCAGAAGCAGGTTCTTAAGCCAAGGTAGGAAGTTCTCATCCTTGAGACCACAAAGATTTTTGGTGACTTTTGCTGCGTGATTGCGTGCGTTCTGTACATTGGAATTCCCGGTGCTGTCCTGGTCCCCTGCCTTTCAATGACATCTTGGCTCGTCCATCCAATACGGCTGCCCCCACATACCGGGGTCAGTGAAGTCAATTTGGTGTCTTGTCTTTTTGAAGTATCTGTCCGCAAGGAATAACTTGTGGATTTGATGCGCGTATTATAATCCATGTATCTCAGTCGTGCATCCCCCAAAAATTGGGAAAGTATTTCATGTTGATCGCGCTAGTTCAGTAATTGCGGAGAAGCCCTATCAAATAACTTACGCACACAGAGGGATGGCCGGGTAGCCAAAAACAATTCAGAAGCCAAAAGCAAGAAATCACAAGAGCAGAAGCGATTAAAAAGGCAGATCCGGCCCAAAAGCCTGTGCAAGTTTTGAAATAATGCCGCAACATCGCCATGGAACCCACCGTGGTTCACCATCAGTCTTGTGGGAAGGATTCTGATCACTGAGGTCGAGTCTAATCAGGAGAATCACAAGTCAACTCAACCAGGTGCAGGGATGCTTGTTTTCCAGCAGGAAAGTGCTTTTAGGTGCCTTTGGTACACGCCGTTTTGATGCTGCGAGGAGTTTTTGTAACTGATGACTAACCCCAAGAGAGAAAACTGTCATGCAGAAGGACCTCCGCATCAATCTTGGTCAAGCCAGGCAAATGATGCAGGATGTAGGACCGGTAGTACCTACAACAATGTAGGAGAGGTCATTGCCGTAACACCGTGATGATGCCAAACGCTGGCGGGGGCGGTGGGGTCCTCGATCAAGGGAATGACCTCTCTAGCTTTGTCAGCTCCAATCAAGGAAAAAAACTGCAAGTGCTCTGTTGCAAGGCTAGAAACAGGGATTTGGAGCCTAGTGACTGACGGAATTTGCGCATCAAAGAACATGTTAAACTCAAAATGCATAAGCTAGTGATGCAAAGGTTTGATGGTGTCTGTGAATCATCTCAGAGTCTTTATTAACCTGAGAAGGTACTTCAATTTCAGCTTTGCCAATTTCCACCTGCCAAACAAGTCAATGCGCCGGATGAATCAGAACAACTCCAATCTGTTCAGAAACAATGACTGCGCACGGCAAGTCAGCGCAAGGGTTGTCTGCGAGCCACAGTACCTACAAAATCAGCCCAGGGAAAAAGAAAGAAACAAAAGACTTGAACAAATCCAGAAAGTAAACATCAACCAACTTGATTTTCTCATCTTCTGTCTGTCAATCTTTCGAAATCAGCTCTCTTGTTGCGAGGTGCCCAACATGAGCAAACCCAACTGTAATGAATATGTGGGCAGCAATGAAACAATAACGGTACGGCTACGAAGCCGGCAGAGTCTTGCTGCTGGTGATGAGGCTGCCGAAACTGCTATTAATAAGGCTACCTACCGTTTGTTTTTTTCTTGACCGGTGCACTGTGTTTTGTTTTATTCTGCTTCATCACCGAAGGCTCTGCTGATGACTGGCCGGTGCTTTGGTAGCCAAGTAGTTCAGTGTTGCAAGACCAACAGCATCTAGCCACACTGGCCTCCTATGCATGCTGATGCATTCTGCCATCTCCGTTTGTGAAAACGTTGGAAGTAGATGGACGACGATAGATGCAGGGTGTTGGCATTCACAGCTACACAGTCTACTGATCATAGTCGGATTGCCTTCATCCGCCGCAAGTGCCGAAGATACAGGATTTCAGACCTTCCACTGACGTCCACTGACTTCCACTGCCCAACATTGTCCAAAAGGTTGAGCTGAGAATAGCTGAGATTAGTCCAACTGCAAATGTCAGTTTCACTCCAATCTTGTCACAAGGGTGCTTTGACACCAACCTGTTTTAATTTAACGTGGGCACAAAATTCCTGCATTGAAACGCATGAATTCTGTATCCACTGCCTGGAAATGTCTCTTATTGCTGTCACATCCTCCGAATTGAGGCAAGTAGCAAATCTATGATCTCGTTCTTGCGCAAGTACAACCTGAACGCTGGAAAAAGGAACAAAAAGGCTTTGAGGAGAAAACTGTTGCTACTGTCTGATCTTGGCCTTTTCAAGAGCACCAGGGATGGAGTCATTGGTTTTTATTGTTTACAGTACAGTACAGTACAGTACACATTACATTACATTACATTACACTACACTACACTACATTACATTACATACAGTACATGCATTACATACATGACATACATACGTACATACATATATGTATAGCATAATTGAATTGTTGTTTTAACAACACCAACCCCAAAAAAACAAGTTGCAAAGGCAAACGCCCGCACCCAGGGCAACGGCTGCAGCCTTTTTAACAATCTTGAGCCAAAAGTAAGATGAAGAAGGGTTTTACAAATGAATATGTAGGTATGTTTTACCCCACAATATTCAAGTCCCCCCTAACCCTAAACTATATACCCTGGTCAAAAGTCCCTAAGGATACTGTACACGTTGTTGCCCTGCCGGCTATGGGCTTCCATGGGCCCTTGCGTAAACGGAATGAAGGATTGCGGCTCTTAAGGTTGATTTCAGGCAAGGTATGAATTGATTTCATTGAGAAACCCACTATGCCTGACTATTTCAAACACTACAGTGCTGTGCAATTAATTACCGATGCCTGAAGTCCAACCGGATGCAATTGGAGAAGCGCCTTAGCAGCTAAACTCCACGGATGCGGACAAAACAGTCCAAATGATGAAAGCATCCACACGGATGTGCGCTTAGCGGCTGCAACATGCTGAATTAAACTTCGGCAGTTGATGATGAAACCCAATGGAAGATGGCAAAGCAACATCCAAGGAATGAAAATGCAGATGGAACTTAGTTACATCCGCAAAACTGTGCCTTGATTGGCCTGCAACATACTGGAATTTAATTACAGTTGTGCTGTCGAATTGCGCTTGTTCTAGGATGTTTACATCTTGAAAAACGGAGAAATGAAACAATGCCAAGAAAATGGAATTGGAAAATGCAAATCTGAAAGAGGCACACATGACAATTGCAGAAAAATGGGAAAGCAAAATGCAAGTTGGAAAGAGCCAAAATTGCAAATGGAAGAAAAATATAAAGAGCAAATGCAACTTGGAAAGGGGCACATTTGACAAATGAAGAACACATGGAAGGAACCAATGCAAGTTGGAAGGAGGCGACATGATATGTGGAGAATATAGACAGATGAAATGCAACCAGGGAAAAGGGGAAATGCCAAATGCAGCACACATCAAAGCAATAAATTAACCTGGACAAGGTAGTAAAACCTGCGCAGAAGACAAAAGAAACATTGAACTTGAAAAGGGAGGTCCGAGGTGGACCTGTGAAGCCGAAGAACGCGCAATGTTGAGGCTCACTCCTGCCAAATGGACAGGTGGCCAGCCGAAAGGGAAGGTACCCGATCCGAATTGGGGACCGCCAAAACTGGATACGTTTTGAAAGAAATCGCAAAAAACTGAGGTAAAAAGATCCGTGCCGTTTTGGCAGGGGGGACCTCCCCGAAATGTAACTTACATTTAGGGTAGGTAAAACCTTCGAAAATGCAACTTACATTTTGTGAAAAAACATGAAGAAACCATACAATCAGCACCTTCAAAAATGTAAGTTACATTTAGGGTAGGTCCCTCAGAAATTTGGAGGGGCTTGAAAAATGTAATATCACATTTTTGAGGTAAAACCTTCCTAAATGTAACTTACATTTTTGAAGGTGCCATTTCTGTGAAGCCTCTGTTCCTCAAAAATGTAAGTTACTTCTTGGGACGTCACCAAGCATTGGGCCCTCATTGGGATAAGAGAAAGAAGTAAAGGTAACAGTTACCCCCAAAAGCGCATAGTGGTACCCACAAAAGGGAGGGGAGGGGGGAGAAAATGTAAGTTACATTTTCCCCCCTCCCCCCATCCGATTTCCATAATCACTACGTGTGTGGTGTATTCCCGGGGAAGACCTTGAATTTGCCTTGACCAGGACCATACCTAGGGGGTCATAACTTACATTTTTCACCCTTCCAAAACCTGGATTTCTGGTACCTTAGAGATTTTAAGTTACAATTAACCCGCCCCCTAAAAACACCCCGGAAAATGTAAGTTACATATTGTAAGGTTCCCCCCCAAAAAACCTAGGTTAAGGGGTGGGGATGTAAAAAGAAAAAAAGCAAAAGAAAAGTTTAAAAAAGGCAAGACACATGCAAAGAAACAGCAAAACACATGGGCCCTCGGTAGGGTCATCCCCTGGGAAATGGCCCCCCACTAGTGTAATCAGCAGCAAGTTGAATGCCGTGACAAAAAAGATCCTTGCAACCAAAGTCCGAGGCCGTGATGGGCTTGATGCAAAGCAAATCCAAAACACCTGACCACATAGACACCGGCAATGCCTTATTCATGATCTGAATGTACTGGATGAGGATGTCCTCAGCAGAAAAGGCTTCGCAAGTGCTCGCAACATTGATGCGATGAATTTTGGCCAAATGCTTTAATTTTGGGCTTTAGCCCTTGGCGATAAATGCCAACACTGCTTGGTTGTCTTCGTAACATATGAGAACAAAGGCGGCGTCAAACACACGCTGGCACACAGCCAAAAGTGAAATAGCCTCACCAAACAGCGAAGTGCTCAAGACCACCAGCCTCTGTCGTTGATCTAGAGACAGCCCTCTGGATTTTGATCCCCAAAGGATAATAGCAAATGAATCTGGGCCTTCAAGAGCGATGATAAAGCCACTAGTCGACTTCATGTCAGGTGACGAACCGAAGTCACTGTCAACATAGAGCGACAACCGCAGGCTAAACGAGCGGCACGCTTGTCATCATTGGCACTCCATCGAGTGATGTTTCGGGCAAGTGTATTACTAGCAGCCATGATGCCTGGACGACTGATTCGACCAAGCCACATAAGTTTCATCGCAAGCTTTGCAGAAGAGGTTGATAACTGTCTAACACACTGATCGTCAGTTTCGACGAAGGTTCCGCTATCGCAGTGAGGTGTGCGAAAGTGCTTGACCTTCTTGCTGGACAATTGTTCATAGAGTTCGACACACTGCTTTGCAAAATCTGCAGAATGAAGGGTAAGACCCTGATCACAAGAGACATGATTCCTTCCAAGCAGCTTTGATAGCTCGGCGGGATCCTCAAGTTGAACATGCTTCTGCAAAGTGGACCAAAACTTGGTTTGGTTCTTCTGTGGACCACTCAATGTCAGGTCGTCAACGTAAACACTGAGGGCAAGACTCATGGATGGAAAGTGAAACCAACTGGGCTGCTCTGGCATTTCAATGCCTCCAAGCTCTTTTGATAAAATACTGGCAAGGTGATTTTGCCATGATGCAGATGCCAACGGGTGGTCATACAATGATCGGATGAGCGGAGCTACTGGTTGGTGAATGTATCTGGCATGAGGCGGCACTAGCTCTGCCGGAGCAGCACATATGTCGGGCATGATGAGTCAAGGAAGCTTTGAATGTATGCTTTAACGCAGTCTGAGATAGAACATGCGTTTCCCTCAACAAGTCCAACGCAATGATCATGTTGAGTCCACCGTCAAAGACAGCGGCTTGATTGGCTTCGTCACGCACAGCATCAACCCTGAAGACAATGCGGGCTGTGATGACTCATTCTGAAGGAGAGTTCTCATGCCCTTTGATGCTGGCCATGGCCCCCAAGGCACCAACATGAATCTTCTGACCTTTCGCTCGTGCTTCAGCCAAGACCTCTGCTTTGAGGCGGATTTTTGACTCATCCCATGTCCCATTGGCAAGAAGCCCTTGCTTCTCCGAGTTGATGGCATCCAAAACCTCTGGTCGATCTTTCCATTCACTTCGATCCAAAAGTCGATGAACATAAGCAGGAGTGACAATATCGCAATGTCAAGGGGAACTGAGGGATACCCCGCAACAAGCTTTTGGCGGTGAGGTTGTCGAGATCTTGCACCACATGGCGAAGATCACGCATGCTGATTGACGACATGAGGAAAAAGGGGTTCCAGCATCAAAACGCACAGGGGTCTTGGATGGAAAGCGGACAAGCGAGTCCACTTCCCTTGCAAGTGCTCATGTTTGGAATGATTGCACTTCAACTTTGAAAGTCGATCCGCAAGACGAGCGGAGGATGAGACAAATCCCCACGGCCTGCGAGCTGGCATGTCCTTGGCAGTGATGCCAACAGTGCATCCATCAACAGTATTTGAGTGCAATTTTCCTAAGTTGGAATCTTTATCACACGCAAATTCAAAAGGGATATCAGAACCTTTCAATGAATGCCGGCTTTTCAACTGCCTAGCACCTTTGGTGGTGTCATTTTGCGGGTGAGCTGAGGCGCCAAGGCTGCCTGTTACGCCCCCCTGATTCAGTGACTCATTAAGAATGTCTTGGACATACTCTCGGAAAAAATGAACACGCATCATTAGAAACTTCGGCAGCAACCAACAAACCAGCAACTGACGAACGGTCAGGATGTTCATCAGGCTCTTCAGGACTGCCAGGCGGGCATTCAGGAAACTCTTCATCGGATGCTTCCTCTCTGATAGATGGCGAAGGGGATACATCAAATTCATCTGAAGTCAAAGCATTATCGATTGTTGGCAAGGACTCTTGTTGCAAGACGTCCTCGTCAGGTGCTGGTTCGACAATGTCACCAGATTCATCGGTTTTACCAAACGCACGCTCAAAACGTTCAATGCACTCGTGTCATTGTCACAGCCTTTGCAACCAGGCGTTGCACCAACCTCCAGCATACGCTTGTATGTGATGTACACTCGTCGACTCTTTTGCTTGGCTTCCGTAATGCTATCAACAAACGGAATACGGAATAGGCAGTGAATCTATGTCCAACAGCTCTGCACGTCGGGGATCCTCAAGATCATGCAAGGCCTTTTCTGCCGCCAAATGCAAAGGAAAAGTCATTTCTTTCGGAGTGTAAACTTCTGCATTCTGAAATTGGGAAACGGGAATCAGGCTGAGATCTTCTTTGGGATGACTGTACAAGACAAAGTACGAGACACCCTTGTATCGAAGGCTAAAACCTAACCTCCAACCAACAAAGATCGCACGCTCAGCATTGGGATTGAGTTTGAACTTGCCTGGTTGTTTGGTCCTTACAAATGCAAGTTGGCCTTGCAAATAGACAGGGCCCAAAAATTCATCACCAAAACCTTTCTTCCAACGAGTTATTCCAGAGGCATCAACAAGCTTTGCTGACATGATCGTCGCCACATAACTGCAAGCTTGTGGCCACAGCTGTGGACGAGCAGCAGAACCAGCTTGAAGAAAAAGTGACCTAGCTACTTCTTGGAACGATCGGATCTCACGTTCCAGTTGCGAGTTGTGAGGAAAACAGCTCGGCACGGAAGCTTCTGAAAGCCAACCTTGCTCAACTACCGCCTTAAGAATCTCGCCGGCAGCGTCTGACTTCACGATTTTTAACTCACTGCCGCGCAAACCAACGAAGTGCTTAAAAGATGAGGCCACTTGTGCAGCATCCCTGGAAACAGAGGAAAACGGCATGTTCTTTTCCTTTTGCTGATTTAAAAACAATGATGTGATCGCATGCAATCTGTTGACCAAAGGCATCAGGATCCGGCAAGTCAAGACGTTCATCAGGCTGGCGAACTGATCGCACCCTCTTGCTGTACAACCGGGCTCGATTGCAAACATCACAAAAGGGTGACTTCGGCCAATGAGTCAAACAATGCTCTCTTGATAAGGCAATACCCCTACCCTCTGATACTTTGCCTGGAATCTCAACTGGAGCATCAATCTTTGGTGAATTATGCTCAACAACGATATCACCGAGTCCTAGAGGATCACGGACAACATCAGGCTGGAGCCACGGATCCGAATCCAAGTCTGGAATTGCGTCAGGAGATTCTACAGGTGCGGGCATGCCCGGATTTACATTAAACTTTTGAGTGAAAAATGAGACAAACTCATGGACTCTTGAAGCATGAATCTTGGAACCCTCATCGCAATCAACAAACATCTTGGCTCCCTTTTTGACATGAAACGGCAGTTCACCTGGCATCCGCACAGATGACATACCGTCGCAATGTCCTGCCCAATCGATCGGACAAAAGGGCATCCGGAAAGCACAAAATGATTGGCATCTGAAAAAAGCTCTCTACAGATTGAAATCCAAGAGCTAAATTTGAATCTCTTTGTCCCCCCCAGTGTGAAAACGGAGGGACTCACGCGACGGACAGAGGAAGGGCTGGATAACCGAAGCATCAACTCCTTGTTGTGCCAAAGCCTCATGAGACACCAAATGACGACCGGCGCCACTGTCGGCAGCAAACTTCAAAAAAGCAACTGGAGAAACCATGGAAGATAAGGCAGCTACGAGTGCAACTACAGCCATAGCCTTTGGCTTAGCCGCTGGTTTGGAAGCAGGCTTCGCTTTGGGCTTGGTCTCTGAACTAGTCGCCCCTGAATTGGCCTTCCTGGAGGAATCGTGAAGATATGAGCATTTGTCACTGTGAACACACCCGGAAGGCATTTGGTAAAAGATACGCGGTGTTTTGGCTTTCTCTTCTGGATTCATTTTTCCTTTCGATTTTCCTTTTCCACTCTTCTGAGCATTCTTAGTAGAGTCAGCTTCCAGCTCAGGAGCTGCCTTAGTGGTAGCGGCCGCGGCCGGTGCAAATGTAGTTGGTTTTGCAGGAGCCACAAAACACTGCTTTTGGTTGCTTCTTGCCTTTTAAGGTCAACTCAATCGCCTTGGCATTGACATCCTCCCTCTCTTCAACCAACAACTGTTGCAAACGGCCCCACAAAAATGCAAAGTTCCGTTCATCGGCTTTTAAACTTGACATTTTGATAATTTTCCATTGTGCGTTCCAACTTTCGCACACTGCGCAACTGATGGAGCAGTCATTCGCCAAGCATACGTTCATTTGGCCAGTCATCTGCAGGGATGGAATTCAAGGTCTTCATTGTCAAATAAAGCCCCGCAACGTGACTTGGAAAATGCTTTGGGTAGTCAACAAAGCCCCCCTGTTACGGTCTAAATCAAAATGTCTGGAAATCATGTGCAAGATAGCACGACCTCTGGGCACTTCACTTTCCTAGTACAACCTTCGACATGACCTTGAACTCGAAAAGAGAACTCTGGGATGCTCTTCATAGACTTAATTAACTCACCGGCCAACCAGCGGTCAAGGCGTGGGAACAGACCCGAAGAAGATTCAACTTCTTTTTCACTGTCAACCTGAAATGATGGCGACAACCACAATGTCAGGGCTTCTTTTCCGGAGATGTCAAGTCTACCAAGATCTACCAAGCAACAAAATGAGGGTGTTCTTCCAACCACGGTATTCGGCCGCATTGTTGGGGAGTGCGTCAATGCGAGCATTCTGCAAGGCCCGTGCATCAACTACATCCTTTTCACGAACAACATCCTCAGAAATTTCTGGTACCAATTCAACATCATCATTGTTTGGATCATCGCCCCATCCCCACCTTCATCGTCCCAGTCACCTGGATCAGGAGGATCGACTGGCGGTGGTACCTGAAAGCTGCTTGACACAGGCAAGATGGGAGGAATGTTTTGAGCTGGCAAACAATTCGCGGCATTTCGGCTTTCTACATGATCAAGACGGCTAGACAAGGATTAGATTGCTTCCATCATGGTGGACATGGCATTCCTCATCTGCCCCTCAAAGGACTCATGCCTCTCTGCTGGAACACTCTGTTGCACAGCGGTGGCGCTTGACGCAGCCAATCCCGCCTCAAGCGCTTGGCAATGGAGTTGAAGTCGAGAGATCTCACCGTCTTTCTGACCAAGT
>Ga0126342_10009806_pt1 | contig 17146 bp, 14 predicted proteins | sample Cyp1metagenome_FD_92528 | JGI IMG/M metagenome (GOLD analysis project Ga0126342, IMG submission 92528) | Coral microbial communities from Lord Howe Island, Old Settlement Bay, Australia - Cyphastrea 1 metagenome | ecosystem: Host-associated > Invertebrates > Cnidaria > Coral ... | reverse complement strand
GTGCGATGACTCGTACATGTCGGCGTCGACCAAGCCCACCCAACCGTCCCTCCCAAGTATATTCCTTTTTTAATATACTTTTTCTGCTAGTAATAATTGTTTTACCAATGACCCCCCAAAAAATTTAAATCATCAAAAAATAATTTAAACATTTTTTTTTAATGATGCAATGCGCAGATTTCATGATGCTTGTATTTTGCGTTTGGCTTGCGCAGGCCAGGATATGAGGGAATATTTTTTTTTGATGAGTTTATTTTTTTTTGATGGGAAATTAAATTTCTTTTTGATGACTTTTATTTTTTTTTGATAGCTGACTCCCCGGTAACTCCCGGTAAGATGTATGGAGACGTGGGGATCAAACAACATATGGCTTTGTCTTAAAGTATGGTATGCCAAAATCCAGTGGTTTATCATCATTTTCCTTCTGTAATTTGCTTATTTGCGGGTATACCCTATTTTCTGACAAACTCATATTTGACATTTCATACATTTTCATACTCAGTCAATGGCTTTGTGACTGCCAAATGTGATTTAGTTGACCCCCAAAAAATTGTCCGCAGCAATGGGAAAACACCATGGACCCGGGCTGGATTTTTTTGGTCCTGCCCATGGTCCGGTGGTAGGGCCAAGCCTTTTTGGATCTCTGAGGTTGGGCAAAGTGATTCCAATTTACAACAAAGAATGGGTCACTTGGAGGGAAGAGCTTGACTTTTGGCCGGTTGGTGGTTTGGAACATGTTTTTTTCCAGTTGGGAATAATAATCCCAACGGACTTTCAGATTTTTCAGAGGGGTTGAAACCACCAACCAGTTGGGGTGATGTGTTTTCCTCTTAGGGGCTTTGGTGTAGCTAGAGCAGCTAGTTGCTGCCAGGATTGGTAAACTCCCTGGCTAAGAATACATGATCGAATTAATTATGGTAGCACGAATGATATTGTTTAGAAATAAGTAGGATCTATCAATATGATTGTTTGTATTGTATGATTATGTATGATATATGTAGTATAAAGTATAGAAGTATAGAATACATTTTAAATATGCTATACATTGTAAGACATGTGCTATGTAAATATTCAATATATAGCGCATAGTAAACAACATACGATAATTAGTACGTAGTACATGTTATAAAACATACAGTTTAATTGGCACACTATATTTAAAAGCACATAATACATAAAACAAATCTGATATAATGCTCATTTTTTTTATTGACATATAATATTTGATATGTGATTTGCACAATGGGAGAAGTAATCTGCAGTATGCAATATAGAGCTTGATGTGTATATGATAGGCAGTATATATATGTATATATATATATCCATGTATGTATCATTTGGATGAATTGTAATTACCTCAATGCGACGTCACTGGAATGATGCTTAATTAGGGAAATATTCCCAACTTGAATTATTTCAGCTATTTTCAGCTTAGTGATTTCTTCCAATTCAGCCAGATATATTTAAGACTTAGCATATAGACACAATGCTCGTCTTGGGTACTCTATAGAGTCCGAACTGATTGGAGCTAGAGGTCGGATTGTGAAAAAGATTTGGTATCCTCTGGTAAACTAACATTACTATGGAAAATCACCATTTTTCATGCTTAAATCAACTATAAATGACAATTTTCAATAGCTTTTTGTATGTTTACCAGAGGGTATCAGCAAGGACTTTTCGAAGTACAAAACGAAATTGTTTGGGAGCTGGTGATCTTGGCTCTAAAAAGAGGAGCATCTGGATTCTACAAAAGAGGAGCCTGGTTGCCGGCAGCTGCATGGACTACTTTGTCATTCTGCTGGCAAGGAGTAATTCCATTATGCGGGGACAATGAACCGGTGGATCAATTCACTGTTCTCATGTCACGGCGAAAACCGATGTTGTTCAACAACACAAGCCACCTCATGTAGACGAAAACCACAGAAGCGTAGCTGCGAGAGTTGGGTATCGCGACACTGATGTCCGTGGTGCTTCTACTGAAAGTGGGAGATGATGAAGCCATGCTGCAAGAGCTCTTCCATGCTCTTCCCATTGTATGAGATGTTAGCAGCATTTCAGAAACTAGATCGGTTTTTTGGCTGGAAAACCGACCAAAAACTTGGGTTTAGTTTGGCGACCATCGAGAAATTGGAGCAGCACAAATAGTTTTCACCATATAACATGTGGATATAATTGGGATAACCAATATTAACTTCTGGTTTGTGGTGGTTGATCTACGTTTTATTTTCGATCTTTCCTGCAATTATGGTCTCCATCGACTCTCATACTTTGAAGGGGATGGCTCAGCCAGCAAGTAGTAGATGAATCGAATTCAAAAAGTCATGAAGCAGTAGTTTCCAAGCTTTAATCAATTTGTATTACTATAGTTACTCACTTTTTTTTTGAAACAGAAATGGAAACTCAATTTTGAGTTTCTACTGAGTAGTTGTTTGATCCAGCCACGATGAATGAATCTAAACAACACTTGCAGAATATCTAAGGCTTGCCATGATCAGTTTCAGTTTGTTGCCTCATTTGAGAAGGGGGAGATACCTGAGAGAGGTCCAGTGTCCAAATCAGAAACAGATTCTGGGTGAGCACTGGAAATGTTTTGCGATGAATCTGATTTATTATGCTTTGAACGACGTTTGATTTCACTAAACCATGTATGCAAATCAAAAAACGAAAACCATGAAATGAAATTCATATGCACTTTTCATATATCTTTGACATATCTTTCTTCGATCCTACGGATGATCCCAAATTCCAACACTCCTGCGATGGACAATGAGTCCCATATTATGAGTTTGCCTGAAATGGAGGTACCCCCATATGGATGGTTTATTTCATGGAGAATCCTACTAGAATGGATTTAGGGGTAGCCCTATTTTAGGAAACCTCCATATAGGTTATATACCATGTTTTTTCCCATGTTTTCCCAGCTTCTGAGAATGATCATCCCACTTTACTGCTTCGGAAAGGTTCGTAACACTTGGTAACTATAGTTATAAGTCTATAGATAAGTATGATTAGTAACTTAGTAACTATAACTATAGTTTAGTAACTGTAGTCTATAGTCATAGCTTTGTAACTATACTTAGTACTGATTAATCCATTGATATACAGTGAGTTATAGCTATAACACTATTGGGATAACTATAAAACTATCAATCCATTGAATTACAATACTGATTGGTGGTTTGGAACATGAATTTTATTTTTCCAATCAGTTGGGAATGTCATCATCCCAACTGACGAAGTCATATTTTTCAGAGGGGTAGGTATACCACCAACCGGCAATACAATGTTATAACTTTGGGGGAAACCAACTTAAACGGGGGACGCATCGCTCGCCGTCCAAATTTTCATCCAGGTTGCAGCGCGCGGCAAACGTTTGAAGTTCTTGGAAGACCTGGACGTAGCCACCCGGTTCCTTCAGGCACGGGCCATGGCCATGGGATGAGTTAGTAGAACTCCACTGGTTGGTGAACAATATCACTTGAGATTTGTTGAGCCAGTTATAGCTGGTAAGGGCTATAAGTAGATACATGTAATGTTGGCTGCCTAAAAATAACACACCTCATTTTTTTAAGGGGGGGTCAGCATTCCAATAGTAAATTCCTGGAACCCTATGGCTGGGATCATGATATGTATCTGATAGATTCTCCATGGTTTTGTTGTGTTTCTGATGGATTCTGAATGGATTTGGTTGGGTTTCTGATAGATAGGGTATGGATTTTGCATGGATTAGGGTTGGTTTCTGTTAGATCCTGCATGGGTTTGGTTTGATTTCTGAGATGTTCCGCATAGGTTCTGCATGGATTAGGGTTGGTTTCTGTTAGATTCTGCATGGATTTGGTTTGGTTTCTGATGGGATCTGCAAGCTGCCCATCTTCTGCTGGATCCCTGTGCTGGCATTCTAGTGGCACTACCTGGTTGGCTTTGGCTACATGACCTGGGCTGAGGCTCTGAGTCTGTATCTAGGCCTGGTAGTTGTGATGCGGCTGCGCGCAGTTCTGATGGAACTAAGAGGCATAGCTGATCTGCTGAGAACTCATAAGATTCAGCTGGACATTCTGATAGAACCGCACCTGTGAGGCCTGTGAGGACAAAAGTCTGAGTGTTGGGGTTTGGGTTTTTGAAGCTCTCCTTGGAATCTGTCTGGATACTATACCATGCCCTCTGGACAAGGTCGGAACATGAGTTTTTTGGCAATAATAAAATTAAATTAGGCTAATTAATTTTTAGTATTGGAGATAAACCTAGAGTTGGGAAAAAAGTTTCCACTATTGCCATGTTGGGTCCACTATTGGCCATGCCCTCTGGACAAGGTCAGAACATGAGTTTTTGGGCAATAATAACATTAAATTAAGCTAATTGACTTTTAGCATTGGAGATAAAACTGGAGTTGGGAAAAAAGGTTTCTACTATTGCCAAGATGTCACTATTGGCTAGACAACATTAGATATCAAACTAGAATTATTTTTTGATTCTTAATCCAGCCATTAGCTAGAATGATTGAGCCATTATTGACTGTAGATCATTCGATATCATCAGAAATCATTGTGATACATCCATGATGTAACTGATACCATTAGAATCATTGTTTCCCTAATTTTTGGTGATGCGCCTTGGGTAATAACTAACAGTTTGCCCACTGGAAAGCCACCATTTTACAATGTAAATCATCGAACTACTAAATGGGCCATTTTGCATAGGGATGGTAAGAAACTACCAGAGGGCAAATGCATTGGAAACTCATTTCCATACCTTTGAGGCGCTTCAATGCATTCAAATCTCTTCAAAAGGTAGGCGGGCATTGCTAGTAGAATATTAATGAAATAGAATCCAACAATATAAAATGGTAATATCATGGGGATGCAATGTGGTCATTAGTGAAATAGTTTCATATGGAGCATGGGCTTGTGTTTTAAGATTGGGGATTGTTGCCCAAGATATGGCGATTATAACCCGAGGAAAAGGATTTTGTAAACCATTTATTTTGGGGTACCATGTTTTCAGACAGACACATTTATTCAAACATCCTGCTGACATACATTTTTTTCACACCGTACTAATCATTGTGATTTGAATTCCAAATCTTCGTTCTTGATGTACATCCTGTTCCTGAATACAACAACGAAACGGATTTGCACCTTTGGCAAATGTATGCAGTGAATGGCAATGAATCGCAATGAATCGCAATGATAGTTTACTATTGGGTAATACTTCACTACTCTAGTTAGCCACTATTCATCATTCATGCGGATCATCCCATTTCGCCTCCAAAAACTATGTACTGATTCACATGGCTGGTGATTTTAATAGAGATACCCCGGAATGGCAATTTAACATAGCTATGGAACATGACCGGTGACCATGTTTGATAGGTAAATCATCGAACTACAATGTTTTTGTTTCCCGTAGCAAACTGAGCAGTGTTTAAAACCCTCTGTTGTCCCTTTAAATATTGGCTGGTTGATAGGATTTTCCGTATACAATCCATTATGGTAATCCCCAATAATACCCCTAACATAATCATCAACCAACACTGCTCAATGAAATTACCGTAGGGTGTTCTGGGGTTTCCTCAACATTTTCAGGCGCCAATACCCTGATCTGCGAAGGCTGAAGAAGCCATGATCCGCGAAGCAGTGATGTCTGGGCACGGAGGACGCTTTGTGTCGTCCCAGCGCAGGGCGGAGCTACTTAGCCTTTGGTAAATTCACACGGATCCTGAAAATAACATTTCTTTAGTGGAAACTATTCTTCCAACCTTTATCTGGCATGGATTATATATGTTAATTCAGTGGAGGGTATAGGTTTAAACATGGTTTAAAGATCAACGCTGGTGACTTAAACTGCAACAAGAATGGGGATTTAGACAACCAACATAGGGATTTACAGTAAGCAACGCACAATTGGATTTAACCAGAATTTGGGATGTAGCCAACAAACGTGGTGGTATAAAGGGGAAGATGATGGATGATATAATTGATAGTTAATTGTATATTAATGGTATAATGCTATAATTAATGGATATTGTTAATATAGTTAATCCCACTCTCTTGGAGAAGACGACCGAACACTATCCTCCCGAACCCTGCCTGGTTCCTCATGGTTTAGATATAAAGAAATCATCCCCAAATAGCCGCAAGATTCAGGTTAGTAAAATATTATAATTTACCCAGATGGATGACATCATTGATAGGTGATATGATGGGGATGTAATTGAATACAATGGGATATACATAATGGTATACGGGGGGTGCCCTAAAATGGGGGTACCCCCGAATCATCCCAGTCATTAGACCATGACTTCGTATTGAAACCAATGGTTACATGGGGATCCACCATGTTTTTCGGACCCCCCCATATGTGATTGTAACCAATACCCTCTGGTTATTAACATAGCCATGGAGAATGGCCCATTTGTAGGTGATTTTCCCAGCTATAAACCTCTATTTATGGTTGGGATTTTCCATGGCTATGTTAGTCATAACTAGAAAGCAAGCCACGACGCTGATTACCGGAGGGTATAAGTTGGCATATTTGATGAAGCAACACAGTTACTAGCCAGTTGGCTAAGTGAATGGCCCATCGAAGTAGTTCAAAGAACTGGTGTTTCATCCTACTTTGGGTCAACGCTAGCGGTTTAATTGTGTTCCAGAACTGGGAAAATAATTAGACACTACAAGGTGGTGCCCCCAAGATAGCTAAATTGGTGAACATAACTCCAATAACTATGGTTTATGGTACGCAAATAACTATACTGGGGTTTGTAAACCTGTATCCCGCTGTTTTTTTCAAAGTCTCTACTAAGACTATCCATGTACATAGCACGTAGGCAAACACAGGCTGATGAGTGGTGCATCATTCAGTAAGAAAATGAATTTGGGATTTGCTGAACACAGCCATTCTGTGTACTGTACCCTCTGGTAAACGTTTACATAACTATGGAAAATCACCATTTTCAATGGGTAAATCCACTATAAATGGCAATTTTCAATAGCTATGTTTGACATAACCAGAAGGTAATTTGGAGTGTGCATCTAGGCAGTTCCACTGAATGGGTGCTTGGAGTCGGCCTTGATGGGAGCTCTCTGGACTGACAGACTGCTGGGGCCCCTGGGGTTGGAGCCAGCGGATGTCCGCTTTCCTTTGCTCATGTTTTCAGTGTATACATATACATCTACACATGTACATTATGGACATTTACATATACATGTACATATACATGTACATATACATGTACATATACATGTACATATAATAATACATTTACATTTACATATACATGTACATGTACTTATATATCTATATATAGTTATATTTGAATATTGTTTGAATGTTCTGTGGTTTTTACAATGGACATCTATGTTTTGAATTTGCACTTGTAGGGCGGAACTGGATGCCAATGAGGTAGTAACTCCATGTGTTGCTCTAACGTCTTCACTTTGTGGCCTCCCAGCCGTTTCCAAAACGACTGTTCTTTTGGGATGGCAATTCTTACATAACCGTTAACCAACCAGTAGAAATCACTATATAGAAATCACCAGAAAGCTATAGCTTTTACATAGGGGAACTGGGAACCAGTGAAATCCATTTGTTTGTAGAGTCGCCGCTTGTAGTAACCCACCGGAAAGATAGAACCCTAATTCGGCACAACTTTTTGGGTGGTTGCTACATAACCCATAGGATCCATGGTGCTGGTACATATGCTAACATGAATGGGGTATATTGATGGGATTCATGTTACCATATATAGAATACATGGATCCTATGGGTAATGTATAGTTTGTTAAATCTCGCGTTTTTTGGTTAGTTTCCCACCGCAGGAGATTTGCCTTCCTTGGACTATGGGCTCGGCTTATGCCGCCGGAAGCCTCGGACCCGGGCGTTGTTTTTTTACCAGCGCCGGGCACGGATTTCTCTTTTTGGGAGGCCTTGAAATGGAGATATGAGGAGGAAAAATGATGAAACATTGGGTAGTTCACCATGATCATACCCAGGTATACTGCCAATAAAAAGAGGCCATCTTAATAAGGTTAATTTTCAGAAACATTAAGTTTTGGGCTATGCCATTTTTTCAGACAAACCTAAATCATTCGAAATTAGACAGTGGTAATGAAGATGTTGATTGATGGGATCCCCCATTTCGAGAAATACCTGTCTTAATCACTGATGGCGCCATTACCATGACATCATATAGGGATTGAATAGAGTAGTTTCAAGCAGCTTTCATGCGGTGCAATCCATCCAGATCATGAATCCTCACGAAAAAAGGTACCCTAAGATCTGGCCAACTTGCTAGTACATTTGCAGGGTATCTAAGCTGGGCAATATTTGGCAATGCTATGTACCCGAAAATCAATAGATTCATTATGAAACTCGGGTTTCCAAAGGGATATTTTTCATAAGGGACTGGATTTGTCGCAGTTTCAGTGTTCCAAAATCTTGGATCTCCAATTAGCCATGATTTACCATTTTTTATTCCACATTGGATTTGTTCGCAGCATTTTTTGACATAAGTATAACCCTCTGGGTCAATCATCGGACTGGGACATGACCATCGGGGGGGCGATGACGGTGCTCCAAAATACTCCAGATCTGCGGGTTACCCTCTGGTTATGTCAAAATGGCTATTGACTGAAGAACTAAAGCGTTGCAAAATCGTTGCTGCGCGTGCAAAGGTTAGGGCCATTACCCTCTGGTAAACTCACACAACTATGGAAAATCACCATTTTTAATGGGAAAATCAACTATTTCTATGGCCATTTTCAATAGCAAACTGTTTCTTTAGGAAGGACATACTGCTTGGTCCGGACGTGACGATCTGCCTCTCGCATCTGTGAGCGCAGCACACTGTCAGCACAGTGCGTTGAGCGCAAGTTGCGCTCTGTCAGCAAGGCGCCCTATTCCACGATGTCCGTCGTTTCTCAAAATTCTTTTATCGAGATTCAATGGATTGGTTGGAAATTTACAGGAAAGCCCCATGATCAAAAATGGGAAAAACGATGGTTTCCGGTTAAGTTTTTCCCTGAAACCGATCCATTGAGAGATACGTAAGTTGGTTTATAATTGATCTAGGACTTATGGTGGACGTATCTATAGTTAGATGGGTGCACAGAGACCAACAAAAAAAACCGTATACTGGTGCGTTTTACGCAGGGAATGGCTTCGGGAATGATCCTACTAAATCACTAGTTTCATAGTCATCCCATTCCTCCATCACCATCCATTCCTTACGTAGCTGGGGGGGTTTATATCCTGTATGGTCCCCATACTTAACCCCAGTGATTTGGATAACTGTCCTGGAGTTATCCCATCAGGTTCGACACCACGAAGCACTTGCGGTGTAGTAACCAGGAGCAACCACAAAAAACCACTTCCTGGGCATCCAATCCTCCATTTTGCTGGTCAAGTCTCAATATGTTCCCAATTTTCAACTGGTCAAAACAAATATTTATATTATCTGGTTGGTGGTTTCAAACAGTTTTTATGTTTCCATTTCTTGGGAATTTCATCATCCCAACATTTCCGAACTCCATGATTGTTCAGAGGGGTTGGTTGAAACCACCAGCCAGATTATTATTAACCATCATTAACCATACAACAACCATAGATTAACCATATAATAACCATAGATTAACAGTATATTTTTAAGGGGTAGGTCAACCACCAGCCAGTCAAAAATCTCGACGATCATCGCGCCAAGATTCTAGGAGAATCATCCCACCATGATCGGATTTTTGCCCCATGGGTTGTCCCATTTGTAAATGGGTGTTTACCAAGCCCAGTTACGTTCACCAGTGATGATCCGTGTGGTGATCCTCCAAGTTAGCCCTGACCGGTGATTTTTTTGTAAAATGTTCATATCAGTAAATATTCCTACGAAATCCATTGAAATCCCAGTTTGCTGCTGGTAAATCTTTCTGAGGAAGTAGTTGGAGCCCGACCCATAGAAGGCCGCGTTGTTTTAAACATTGTTTGGCAATTTTTCGTTTTTTGGTGGTCTTTCATGTCAACTAGCACACGGACGTCATGCTATGTTATGGTTATCTTGGGGTGGGGTTGGGTGGGGTGGGGTGGGGCAATAACGTTCATGTCAACTTGCACACACACGTCATGCTACGTCATGGTTATCTTCTCTTGCACTTGCACACACACGTCATGCTACGTTATGGTGATCTTCTCTTGCACTTGCACACACACGTCATGCTACGCTATGGTGATCTTCTCTTGCACTTGCAGATGGAAACCGTGCTTGGGAGTCACATGCCAAAAGTTTGAAGAGCTTCTGAGAAGAAGGAAAAAAGTGCAGCATCCCAAAAAAACACGAACTTATGTCAAAAAACGAAGTGGTTTTGGAGATTTCAAAACCCTATTTTTCACGTCAACATGATAAGAAATGACGTTTCGCTGTAGCGAAAACGACATGTTTGTTGATGAACAACTCCTAAAACCATACGGCCCTCTGTGGGTCGGGAACCAAGTAGTTATATACCATCAGTAAATCCATGGTAGTCCCAAGTATGAATCGAAACTTGGGGTCTTTTAGTTATAAGTGGGTATAGAAACATCACTAACTATAGACATATCTATACTAATGTCAACTCCTTATTAATAGACCATGGTTCATTAATTATGGGGGTATTCCCCAAATAGTGATACTATAATACTTCAACTGGTTGGTGGTTTGGAACATTTTTTTAGTTTTTCCATATATTGGGAATTTCATCATCCCAACTGGCTAATATTTTTCAGAGGGATTGAAACCACCAACCAATAAATGATGGTACCCCCCTAAAGGGTCTGCGGGTAAAAAAAAACCAGGGCTATCATAAACCGTCGCTCAAGGTCCAGCCGTGGGATTTGCTGAAGCTGCTACACGGCGTAACTCAGCAAATGGTGGGAATGTGGAGCCCCCCAGTGATGGGAATGTTGGTTTATAAACCCCATGAAAAACTATAGTTGTAAGATGTTGAAAGGATCATAAACCCAAACGTTATTGAAGTTATGTTCACCAACTGAACGCTATCGTGGCCGGGGGCCTCACATTGTGGGAATATGTTCACGAACTGTGATCGAACATAAAAGATTGGCAATGTGATGAGGGTAGCTAATCTATGTTCGCTTATTATTGTTAAAGTAAGTTAAGGACCAATATATTAATTATAACTATATAGTAACCTATTCAATTAGCAAGCAAGAACCAATTACCCTCTGGTAATTTGTTACATAGCTATTGAAAATGGCCATAGAAATAGTGGATTTACCCATTGATAGCATGGGGGATCTTTCCATAGTTATGTAAACGTTTACCAGAGGGTATTCAATCGAGATTGGCTGGCCTCATCTGGTTGGTGCTTTGGAACATATGGATTATTTTTACAATTGTTTCCATATATATATATATTTGAAAATTTTCATGATCCCAGCTGACTTTCATATATATATATATATTTATAGGGGTAGGTCAACCACCAATCAGATTCACATTCCATTAACATCTCATGAATATCTGATTTTAATCCCAATGATAAGCCATGATTGATCATTCACCATGGGTGTATATACCACCAACCAGTCATGTTGAACGGCAACAATCAGAAGTCCGGGGATATGGATTCAGCCAACTTCAGCAGCTGACCCCCAGAGAAAAACGTGCAACGCGGTGCCCCAAGGCTGGTTGAAAGAACTCCATGGAAACTACAACAATCCGATAGAATCACCATAATCACCATAAACCGTATAGTGAACATAGTGGGTTTATAAACCCCATTAACTTTAGTTATATCTGCCATAAACCATAGTTATGGGACTTATAAACCAACTTAGCTAACAATGTGGCACCACTTTGTGGTTGTTTGTTTGATTCTATCTTTAACCACAAACAGGCACTGGCTTTACCAACGAAGCCACGTGGCCTTAGCTGAAAATGGGATTCCAATTGAAGATCATAATTTTCCCATTACCGCCATAGTTGGGGTGTATAGAAATGATGGGACAATGGATAAATTTATCATTTCCATATAAATAATCCATTATCCATATCTTTATCATATCCATAAAATCATTATTGGGTGGACAAATGGACACTGGATTTTCCTGACAAAAAAAGATATGATTTCCATTGAACTGGATTTTTCCATTTTGGGAGCCACTGTTGGCCCGGCGAGAGCGCCAAGCCATCAGAGAGACACGTCTGTTGTCACCTGATGTCACGCGAATGGTCTCGAAAACTTAGCTATCTTTTTGGGGGGGCTTAGTATAGTCCCAAAGCAACGCATTAATGTTTGCTATGCATATGTTAGATTATATGGTCCATATTCCAATGATATGTTAATGATATTCCATTGAAACCATAGTTGAAACATTATAGTACTCCCATTTATTTCAGAAACATATATCAATGTCGATATGATTTATTGTTCCACTGATACACTTATGGCCCTTTACCAGTTATAAGTCAGCGAAATCGCCCCATTTATTGAATCATACGTCCATTGAAATAACCATAGAAATAGCCATTTATAGCCATAACTCATGTCAAACTATATCCATCCGTTTATATCATTTATACGTGCCATTTATACATGGTTTCTTTCGATTCCCATGAATCCCATTGAATCCCATGATTCCCATATGTTTTTCATCAGAGGATTTAATCAATGGTGATTCATGGGATTAATGGGCATGGATGTTGGTTAAAAAAAAGCCCGAAATACCATATATATATGATTTAAATAGGCCCTTTGGATTAAATAACCAAGTCATTTTCAGAGATTTTCAGTTATGGTTGACTTATGACTTGGTTATATGACATTGATCCATAACCAAGTCTGAAAAATATCTTATGACAGTAAATGTTGATTCCATTCATCACCAAGTCATAAGTCAACTGAACGCTATCCAGGGGACTAAAAATCATCACCATTGTATCATATTTATCATGTGATATTATTCCATGATATTCCAAGGCTATATTCCGTTGATAGTAATACCCCATTAACATCCATAAACTATACTTATATCTACCATAAACCATAGAAATCAGCCACTTATAAGGCAACTGAACGCAATCTTGGGGGCCCCATCCTGTATATCTTGATTCCCAAGGGAAGAGCGAAGGATGATTACTAGTTATATAATCTATTTGGTAGTAGAATATAATACCAACAGATATACAATTATTATTAGCAAATGATATAATACCAAATGTTTTTGCAAATATACAAACTATAATATGATATAATACCAACATATATTTGGTAACTATATACTACCAAATGATTCCAATGATAGTAGAATCTTGATTTGTTAAATTTCAGAGGGGTTGAAACCACCAACCAGTTTGGTAATGATATATTACCAAATGATTCCAATGATAGTAGAATCTTGATTTCCAATGACTGGCCAATGAGGTCTTTGGCTGGAAGAACGCGACCCCGCGATGGCCAACGCTGTGACCTCTGCCCACGGCCTCAGTGAAGAAATCGGGTTTTCATGGGATTTGTTTTAATGGTGGTTTCACAATCCATAAATTTCCCTAGCCACTTCAAACGTCCATAAGAAAATCTTCTGAGGCCTTGGAAGGCCGTGCACGCGTCTTGGAGGGCAAACACTCACGCTTGGAAGCGAAGCAACGTGCGGTGCTGCAGGCGGGAGAGGCAATTCACTGGGTGCTATGAAAAAGTATCCTGGTTGATATAGGTTTACCCTCTGGTAAACTAACATAACTATGGAAAATCACCATTTTTAATGGGTTGTAACCGGGTTGTAACCGGGTTGTAACCTGGTATATACCCTTTGGTCAACTAACAGTTTGCTATGGAAAATGGCCCATTTATATTGGATTTACCCATTGAAATGGTGATTTTCCATAGTTATGCTAGGGTTACTGCAAGGAGTTATGCTACCTAATTGGATAATGGCTCATTTAGATTCATCATTTGTTAATAATGGGAATTACTGGTTCATATACCCTGATTGCATGATATAGGGACTTAAACTATCCAATTTGTTGAATATTATGATTATGATAACTCGTAGGAGGGAAACCAACCTATCAACCCTAGTATAATGAGATGCTGCTTTTTATGGCGCACTTGATGCCATGAACATATGCCTTTTACATGCTGGTTGATGCTGATTTAAATCCCAGTGGATTTGTGATATTTGTGGGTACAAGGTGGTGCCCCCAAGTTATAAGTGGGTTTATAATCCCATTAACTAGTTCGATATATCTACCATAAGTCCCAGTGATTAGAGTTATAAACCAACTTAGCTATCCTGGGGGCACCACATTGTAGTGAAAACCACCAAGTACCTATTAACCAACCAATTCATGGGACGGGTTGGTGAGTTATTTGATGGCTCACCTGTTTTTACAGGCCGGGGCATTGACTTGGGACCCCTTGCAGTTGAGACATTGGAGATGCGACATATTGTGGATGGGCCGTTGCGAAATCCGATAAACCACCAATTTGGGATGGTTGAAACATGTTGAAAGCCTACAATGTGAGGCCCCCGGCCACGATAGCGTTCAGTTGGGGTTCACACAACTCCAATGTCACTATGGTTTATGGTACGCAAATAACTATAGTTACTGGTGCGAATCTAAACCAACTAACATAACTGGGGGGCCTCACATTGTATAAATAATGGGATATAATGGGATTTGGCCCATCTAGCAACTGGTGCAGGATTTTTTTTAACCATCCACCGTAGCTATGGAAATGGCCATAGAAATAGTTGATTTACCTAACAGTGGTGATTTTCTATAGTTTTTTGTTAACGTTTACCAGAGGGTAATTGGTTAGTATCCCAGTATTCCCGGTAGCTGGGTGTATACCAGGTTACAACCCGGTTACTGACTCTTCGGAGAAGCGTTCCATTTGGGAAAACACTGGTGAAAGGCTTAAAGGGTTATGGGTTATAGGAAGCTGGTTAATATGGTGGGTTCCACAAATAGGGGATTCCCAAATTGCTTGATTTATAATGGAAAATCCCTTGAAAATGGATGATACGTAGTGACTGCACCGATGTTTCCACTGGAATGTCAACACTGTTAACAGATTATCTCAGCCTTTTTTGCTAAACCTCTGGTATAGGGCCATTTTCGCCAGCAGCGGAATCACCAGTCAGCCGGCCAGCTATTGAGATGGTTGCTGGAAACATCATGTGGTCAGTGCAGCAAGGAGTACAAAATTAAACAATTCATCTGCGGCGCCACATGGAGGTTTCCTAAAATGGGGCTAGCACCAAAATCACCCATATTCATCCATAGAATATCACTATATATTAGAATATCCATATATATATATGTATATATTTGTATGTATCAATATCATTACATATTGGAATATATATGTATATAAATATGTATATCGAAATTATAAACCATGTTAATATGTTTTAATCAGCATGTCCAATATACATAAACCATCCAGCTATCGGGCTACCCTCATTTCAGGAACCCCCGGAGTCGACCCTGTGCCTTGCTTTGGCCTGGTCTTTGGACAGATATCTTATAGTCTTATAGTTAATGGGATATATCTGATATATCTATAGTTTTCATGAAACCCCCGTTTATGTATATTTATGTATAGTATACTGTCCTTCCAACGTTGACGGCCTGCTTTTGTTTGGTTTCGTTTGGGGCATCACATTGTATCTATTTTCTAGGTTCCGCTATTGAAAATGACCATTTATAGTTGATTTTCCCATTAAAAATTGTGATTTTCCATATTTTTTTGTATGTTTACCAGAGGCTAAGCCCTATTTTCCCACGGTTCCCCTATGTTGTTCATATTTTCCCACTGCGATCCGAGCATGAATATAGCCACCTTGAGGATCCAACGCCGTTGCCGTGTTGCCGTTGCCAGGTGGGTTGTTGCCACGTGGAAGGCATCGTGAAGTCTCTGCAGCAGCATGGCTACAAGGCCTGGCTTGACCGGAGAAAGATACATGACTTCCAATTGTTGTTACTTAAAATATATTTGAACAGCTTCAAAGTCGAAATCCATGTCTTCGTTAGAATCATCTGGATCCATAACGTTGATCTCTATCATAAATATAGCAAAAACAACATTTCAAACACATAAACATATCATTAAACAATATATACAGTTGTAGACATATATAGATATAAACATATGCATATATAAACCCAACCATAAAATCAATGGATTGGTTTGTGGGACAATTTTAACCGGAAAACCCCATATGAACAATGGGACAAATCTATGGTTTTCGGTTAACATTTTCCCCTAAACCAATCCATTGATACATATCACGTTTAAAAAAACATATACAGTTATAGACATATATAAACATACCTAGAAACACCAGAGGCAGAAAAAAATGCCTCAGGCGCCCGAGGCGAAAAATAACGCCGCATGAGTTTTGTTTTGCCTCTGCTGGGTTAAAAACGCCTCTGGAAAGCAAAAAACGCCTCAAACACAAGAGTTTACCAAAGCCCTATGACTCCTGCCATGGCGACTTTTCAGTTGTAAAGCCCACAACTAGGGACCAAACCCCTGACAAACAGCCGCACGTACTGCTAAGGAATTCTTATGATTTCCCTATGTAGTGAACGCTGCAAGAGAAACAATGCAGAAAACAAACCCTAGAGTATATATATACAGTATATACAGTATATATGTGTTCATAGTTGCACATTTGAAGCGTTGGCTTTCATCGACATTGAATCATTTGCATTGCAGCTTTCAACAAAATTTCACGGCAAGAAGAAAACTAGAAGACTCGAAATCCGTGATACAACCTTTTGGGCATGTTTCCGGCAAGATTTGGACCTCAATGTTCAGAGTCCCTCCTTTTCCGCCGTTTTCCCGCCCTTTTCCGCCGTTTTCCCGCCCTTTTCCGCCGTTTTCTGTCCTCTGAATTTTCAGTTTTTCCATGTTTTCCCTGGTGTACCTTTGTTTTTTTTCATGACAACAATTTTTGTCGTATTCACTTCCGTTGCCTTTTGGAAACATGCTGCAAATGCCAAAAAGCAACAAACAATTCCAGTGAGACTGCATTTTGTGGGCAATGACAGTCTCGCTGACAGATTTTAGCCACGCAGCAGCTACGCCCCCAGTTTTAAGTGATTTACACTATTGAGATTTGGAATTGGATTTAGCCAAGGCTTTGCGTTCGC
>Ga0126342_10009805_pt1 | contig 17147 bp, 17 predicted proteins | sample Cyp1metagenome_FD_92528 | JGI IMG/M metagenome (GOLD analysis project Ga0126342, IMG submission 92528) | Coral microbial communities from Lord Howe Island, Old Settlement Bay, Australia - Cyphastrea 1 metagenome | ecosystem: Host-associated > Invertebrates > Cnidaria > Coral ... | reverse complement strand
TTAGATAGATTAGATAAATTAGATAGATTAGATAGATTAGATAGATTAGATAGATAGATAGATTAGATAGATTAGATAGATTAGATAGATTAGATAGATTAGATAGATTAGATAGATTAGATGGATTAGATAGATTAGATAGATTAGATAGATTAGATAGATTAGATAGATTAGACAAATAAGACAGATAAGATGGATAAGATAGATTAGTTAGATTAGATAGATTAGATAGATTAGATAGATTAGATAGATTAGATAGATTAGATAGATTAGTTAGATTAGACAGATTAGATAGATTAGATAGATTAGATAGATTAGATAGATTAGATAGATTAGATAAAATAGATAGATTAGATAGATTAGAAAGATTAGATAGATTAGATAGATTAGATAGATAGATAGATAGATAGATAGAGAGAGAGATAGATAGATAGATAGATAGATGGATAGATGGATAGATGGATAGATGGATAGATGGATAGATGGATAGATAGATAGCTAGATAGCTAGATAGATAGATATCTAGATAGATAGATAGATAGATAGATAGGTAGATAGGTAGATAGATAGATAGATGGATAGATGGATAGATGGATAGATGGATAGATGGATAGATGGATAGATAGATAGATAGATAGGTAGATTAGATAGATTAGATAGATTAGATAGATTAGATAGGTAGATAGATGGATGGATGGATGGATAGATAGATAGATTAGATTAGATTAGATAGATTAGATTAGATTAGATTAGATTAGATAGATAGATAGAACAAAACTAGTTAACGATATTATTTCGGTAAATCATAAACCAACAAATATAACTCGTGGACAAAAACCTTGTAAGAGGCCAGTGGAAACGCTGGAATTTGCCGCCAGGAGGGCCCCTCCAAGCACACGGGATGCTTGCCATGCGGCTGAAGCACCTGTTCCCCCAGGTGCGGGTGGTGTCCTTCAACATGGCTTTCTGAACTGTGTTGATATGTGGTGATTCATTACATGTTCAGAGGATCTAGATCCAAAGGTTTCAGTAATCCCTTCCAAGAGAATGATACCCAAGCTGGTTTAGTACAGGATTCTCATATATTCCCATTTTGGGGTCCTAAAGATGCGGGGTTCCCCGGGAGGAACAGGTTATTGAACAGCAACTTGGTCCCATGGCATGTGGACACTTGGCCCGCTGTAATATCATTTGGCTTGGAGGGAAGGGCATCACTTCACCGTGCACAGGCGCACAGCACAGCCGTGAAAGCATGGTCTCGGACAGCTTAAAAAACGCATCAACCTTGCTACACCTATAAAAGTTCAGCAACACAGATGAAATCACAATATCACCGCTTTGTTGCAGTCAACTTCGTGAGATTCGGCTCGCCTTCTGGGTTTTCCGATCCGGAAAACCTGCGTTGGGCCGATCAGTCCACTTCCTGACCTCGGATGCTCGCGTTTTTGGTTGGGTTCTTTGGCCAATTCCTACACGGCATACGTGGCTGGGCCTGAGACTCAGACACTGGAGCAGAAACAAACATGGTCTCTGTGCATTTATTTGTCAACCCATAATTACTACATGTATATCTAAAAGTTGAAGCCATCCAGAATTCGGAACTACTCAACGGATGGCATCGTTTAGCTTCCAGTACTTTCCTCTAGCAGCAGTGAAAAATCACCAGTATTTCCGATGAAAGCTGGGGATTCTCCCATGTTCTCCGCGCCCGGTCGCCGTGAGGCCAGTCGTATAGCCTGTGCTGTCTGCAGCAACAGATTGATGGAGGGAAGCAGCGAGGACTGTCGAAGGGGATCCCCTGGAATCACTGGGATCGTAAGTGTTTAGTAACTGGGGTTGTAATCCACTTATAATGTCAACCCCGGACCCATAGGATCCATGTATGGTATATATGCTAACATTTGGGGTATATTGATGGTAAATGTATGTAAATGTTACCATATATAACATACATGGATCCTATGGGGGATTAATAAACCATGGTTTGTTAATTCGGGGGGTTATTCCCCCAATAGTCATGATTTGATATTTTTTTATGGTACCTTCCCAATTAAACAGCCGTTTGTGGGGTTTATTAATCCAGGGTTGACATTAGATGGTATAACCCATGTGTAACCCACTACAACCCTAGGGGACTTACTAACCAGGCTTATTGACCACTTAAATGGAGATTTTCCTCCAAGGAATTTCCTCAGATGGGATATATTTCTGGTATGAAAAGAGTGGATCTTCACCATTTTGAAATCATTTGAATGTTTTTTTGGGATTGACTTTTCGATCTTTTCCGGGATTACTATGGTGAATTGTGGTGAATTGTCACTACTTCAATGGGGATTGACTGTTCTATCTGGGACCACACCAGTGAAAAAGGGGGTGTCAACCATCACAGCAAACAAAAGGCATCTAGCTGATAAATGATGTGATTCGAATGGCTGCATCCTCTGCGCATCCTGGAAACTTTAACGCTCTTTCCCCTGATTCGAATGGCATGTGCCAGACAGACTTAGACGCTCCAAGTGCCCAAAAATAATGGCTATGGCTATATTGATGTATATTTGCCAATTGTTCATCATTGTTCTACCTGGTCTGAGTTTTCATAAATGTTTTTTTGGTCACGACCTTTGAGAAAGAAAGAAGGGTGTTCCACCGCCTTGAGGCCGGTGTGGGTTTTTAATCATGGCGGCTTGGGAGCTATATATCCCAAATGCTCCATGTATGGAATATTTACCAACATTTACCCTAAAAATCACCCAAATGTAGGTAAATATACCATACATGGAGCATATGGGTATTGTATTTCAGAATGAATTACGTTTCCGTGACATGCATGTGTTTATCTTAGCATCCATAGGCGCGCCAAATTGGGCTGTGAAAGCTATCTTTTTTCTTCGGTTCTTTGTCTCCAGCGAGCATCTGCAAGGGGGCAGTGACCCCAGAAAGAACACTGCTGGACTGACAAAGGTCATACTTGGCGGAGGGGGGTATGGGAGGAAGAAACATGAAGAAGCTAGTGCACTTGGATGGTCATATCTTGTGGAGACTGTGATCATGTTATGATAATGTTTAATCACTTGATCTAATCATGTCTTGACATGTCAAGGCCAAAACTTTTTGGTTGTCTTGATAGCATCTAACTGTCCTGTCGCCCATTTAGCATGTGCAACCATGATGACAGTTCCCTGGCACCTTGGTCACAGAACACATTTACTATTGGCTGAGGCATTATCTTTTTATCTTTGTTCCGTAGTTATGTGAATGAAACAAACACACATATACATATATATATGCATATATATATCATTTGATATATATATATACATAATATATATATATGATATATATATATATATATACATAATATATATATATATATATATACCATATATATACCATATATATATACACAAAATGTGATATACATACATCGTGCTGCACCACACAATACGAACGAGGACAACTGTAGGATGTGCAGCGTATTGGGGGATTGCACAGTGGTCGACATGTGGCAGGATGAATGCCCGCTCCGTGAGGGTGACCCACATTTCTTGGAAGCCAAGAACTCAGTAGCAGTCCTGGTCATGGTGAAGAAGAGGTATATCGGTAACACACTATATTTGGTATATTGGAGAATTTTTACCATGGTTTCCTGTATATGGATATATATATATATATGGTGTTATAATACATACATATGTATATATAGAGAGAGAGACAGAGATCTTTTCCCCAACAAAATCAAGGCATTGAGATTAGTCATGGTCGATTTGGTACCTTGAGCTCTTCAGTTCAATGTTGAGGCAGAATTTGCAGCTATTCAGAAGATTAATACAGTACTATGGCATGCTGACAAGTCAAAACAATAGTTTGTTTGTTCCAGTCATACCTGTTTTGAGTTGCACTCTGAGAGAATCTTTTGAACCTTACCTACACAGAGGTTACACAGCAGGGTTCCTTATATCATCCTTCAATATCCTTATTGAGTTTTTCAGACATCGGAAAGCGGAGAGTCGTGACATCAGCTTCCAGCGGTTGAGGCTGACCGCAAGGAAGTTCCTGTTGAGAAGACCTGTCTCAACAGCTGCGGACGCCCTGCCGCAGAAGGATATGACAGCTGCTGCAGGAGCGACGTCCGAAGCGACAACTGTCTCTGAAAGGATATCAGTTTCTAACTTTTCGTGCTTTCAACATGCTTCAAAACCGCTGGTTGCGATGGTTTTGATATATTGGTATTGGTTTTGATATTGTTTTGATCATGTTTTCGGCTCAGCAAAAAAACACATGTCCTTAAAATCTCATGTTTTGAGCCTCTTCAGGACGTGTATCGCAAGCAGTGGCCGCTCACATGGACCTGTTTGTCACTTGACCAGTGTTTCTTATGTTTTTCCTTTGCGGATAGCGGATGTTTATTTTTTTGGCGGGGGATTGAGCGTGTTGTCGATTTGGGTCTTGAAATCAGAACTGGGCGCCGCATATTTGACGGAACCCTTGCTGGTTGGCGATGGGTGATGGAGATCCCCACAAGATGTTCCCTGTAAGCGAAGATTTGCAGGACACCTTTAACTTTATGACTGGCAAAACCTATGGTAAAACCTATGGTGTCCCATAAATTCCATATATTCCCCAAGCTCAGCTTGGCAGCTCGGCTCAGCTTCGGTACCAGGTGAGTCCCGAGTTTTAGCCGATGACAAGACCACAGAGGCCCCTACCCCGGCCAAGGGACGACGTGTTGGGAGCCTCAGGTGCCGAGAAATGGTGAACACTGCGAGTAAACCAGAAATGTGTGTCAAGTGGTGCCGAATTTATATCCATTGTTTTCCATTAAACAATGTATTCCAAGTAGTTTGTCTATTTGACAAACTACTTGGAATAAAAGCTGGTATGGGGACGCCCCTGTATCAAGATATGGAAGCTTGGGGACTTTGGGCCTTTGGGCGGCCACTGCACTACAAATTGATGCGCCGAGCTTCGAGGTCTGGTGGGTGGATTTGGGAAGCTGGGTTCGGATCGACAATGAGACTCAGGTTCGATGCTGAGTTGCAGATGCTTTACAGGATACAAGATCACTCACTATATCAATGGTGATTTAACCCAACATAATATTTGAATGCATGTAGCTGATTTAACATCAGTGTAATTCAAAATGGTACTTGACATTGTTAGAAAAAGACAAACATCAGCCCATTTGGTGACTGAACACTAGTGATTTATATATCCCATAGGATCCATGTATGCTATATATGGTAACATTTACCATCAATATACCCCCAATGTTAGCATATATACCATACATGGATCCTATGGGTATAGTCATCCTCCTTGGAACGCAGGAGCGCATCGAAGCAGCACGACGTGAAGGTCGAACGGAGGTGCAGACATCTATTTTGCCGTTTGGGGGGATGAATCCATACCCATAATATATATTAATATATACAGTATATATATATATAATGTGTATATATATATATACAGTATATATAATGTATATATAATGTATATATAATGCATAAAACACTGGCCCTGCGCAGTCAAAACACACTTCCCCGGGCAGCACCCCCATCCTGGCCACACACACATATATATATATAGGTATTTACCAGCTATGTACCTTGATGGTATCAGTACCCAACCAGAGCAGCTGTTTAATCATAACACCATATTTTGAGGATGGTGAAAAGTAGGGAAATGACCCATCCCCACCAAGCTGAATTCAAGTCAGGCATTTCCGGCCCCAAAATTCTTGACATCTCCTTTGCAAAAGCATGAAAGAAGCATATGTATCTAAGTGTTCCATGATTTTCTCATCCTTGATTTGGAGGTTTCCTAAAATGTGAGTACCCTCATATCATTATTTTTTTGGTAGGATTTCTTGTATTATAAATTATAAATCATCCATTTTGGAGATCCCATTTTATGGAACCCCCCATAGAATGTGAAATCCCATGTTATAATTTTTACAAGTCCCTAATAAGGATACTATTCCCCCATTATGATTGGTATATTCCACTATCCGATGATTGGTATCCAATCCTATTCCCATTATAGTTTGGAATCCTATGATTGGTATTATCCTATTGTAACTGATTATGATTGGTATATTCCATTAGTTATCCAATAGTATATTGGTATATTATGGTATATTGGTATATTCCATAAAATATACCGTTATCAATTGAATAAACAAAAATGGAATATCATATATCATAATTATAGTTATAATATAGGCTAATGCCTTAATCATATAGGATTCCATAAACTATCATGGGGAATATCATCTATCTTCCCCAGACGTGCCAGGTGGAGTTTCATGCGCGAGGCCACCCTTACCTCATCGACTTGCTGGCCATGGCGCAGATCAATCTGAACACGGGGATGCAACGGGACACCTGGAGGTCAAGGGATGTCAAGAGGATATACCCCTGGGATACCCTGGAGTCGCCAGGCATAGCCCAAATTTTACCCTCCGGTACAAAATTTGACAGTTTGCGAACTGGAAACATCACTATTTTTAATATTTTGTCATGGCTAAATCCACTATTTCTATGGCTTTAAATAGCAAACTGTTTGTTTACCAGAGGGTAATCATGGTAATCCATCGAAACTGGAGGCTATTTTTCAGACCCAGATAACACAAGCATCACAAGCGCACAGAAAGTTGCGAAGTTTGCAGATCAGAAACACCGATTGAACTTTAAGATATGGGAACTTAGGCATGCCGAAACTGAACAAATGGAGATTGAACTAAGCTGTGGAAATGGGGATCATTTGTACGTTCCTGCTTTTTGGGTGTCAAGAAAAGCAAGGTTCAAAGGCTTCTGAGTTCTACTACCTGCGATGTTCAATCAAGGTGCACTTAGTCAAGGACATGTCAATGAAAATTAAAATCTGGGTGCTGTGAAGAGTCAGGGATTCAGTTAGTCTCTTGACAGCTGCAACCAAGGATATCAAAAGCACTGAGTCTGAGGAAGATGAACCCCACGAAGAAGATGAAGAAGAGGCACAGAACCAGCGTTCTCTTAATATGTTTTTAGTTCCATGCTGCCAAGTGCTTACCGTGACTAAAACAGCCTTTTTCGGGTGCCTTCTTCGATATGGGGATCAAAACCTATGTTTCATACCATGCGTTAGCTGGTTGTTTGGTATAATTATGGATCCATTTTACCGATGGATAGCCATGATGGGGATCACACCGCCAGGATGAGGAGAGTGACAATGAGATCACACCACCATGGCTGCAGCCGAGAAGCTCTCGGGAAGTGGCGGCTGCGCCAACCAGCAGCTTGGAGCTGCAAAGTGGTGAAGATTTCGCTTGTGGATTTGAGAAGAAGACAAGTGAGGCAAAACTAAAAGCCTGGTTGATTGGTTAATTTTTGGGGACTTATACTACATTATACTACCTGATTCATTAAGGATGCTGATTGAAGATTAGGGGATTTGACGTGGCTGCCAGCATGCCTTGGGAAGGAATCGAAGTCCTTCACCAGTTGGAATCGAGTGCTCCAAGCCATGATAGGGGGCCGTGATAGCCATGATAGGGGGGGCGGGGTTTGGTCATTTTACCTCTATGAATCTATAGCAATGTTAGCCCCAAACGTATCTGGGGTGGCCAGGGCGCAACCCTGTTTGTGGATGAACCAAGTGGGAGAATGACCCAGCTGATCTTAGGTTTCTTTGGATCTGAGTTTCTGATTTGGTGCTGCGACGGTTGATGTGTTTCTGCATCAACGATCATAAAACGTAGATACATATATAGATGTACATATAGCTATGCAATGATATACATACATACATATACATTAACATATACATATATATTAACACATAAATACATATACACAAATACATATACATAAATACATAAACATAGATACATATATACATAAATACATATACATAAATACATATACATAAATACATATACATAAATACATATGCACAAATGCATATACATAAATACATATACATACCATTTAAGCCGTAAGAGCAGGAATGTTGGAACATTTTGTTTTTTCCCTTTTTGGTGCTCATGTTGGAATTCCCACACTTGAGAAAAGTTGTGTGAGAATTTGCTTTTGAACATGAATGCACTTGAAATAGCATTTTTGGTTTCAGCGGTGCTGGTTCACTTGAACTACGGCTGTGCTTGGCAGCTGTCCTCCTGACATGCTTGTATCAGGGCCCATGACTGAGAGGAAACTTGATATGAGAAAGCACAGTGTGTCGGAATTTGTTTGACATGGTTCGAGTTTGGCAGCAATTTTCTGCCGCATGACATGTTGGTGTTGCAGCTTTTAGGTTGGCAGCAAAAAAAGATTGTGGGCTGTAGCTTCTGGCAAATGGCGTCACCTGGGGCAGCTGGGAAGAAAGTAGTCTTTAGCGAGCTGAAAGGCCTCAAAGCTCACTGGGACAACTGTGTGGAGGTACGGGAACGCATGAAAGACTTTGGGCCTGCAAACAGCCACGAAGAACCTGTGATGTTTCAGCAGATGGACTTCGAGCCAGATAATTGGTCCGAAGCGAAATTATTGGAATGCTGTATGTACATGCGGGGTTCAAAGCACTTGGCAGTGCCTGAACGGTGGAAGTCGGCCTTTCCAACCCATATCTCCGAGGATTGACTTTAAAATTCCTGACAAAAGAACTTCCAAATTGACTAACCGGAGAAATTCAAAACATAGTGGAGAAATTCAAAAACATAGCGGAGAAATTCAAAGACACAGCGGGGAAATTCATTTCGGAGAAAATACGTACCGGAGAGTGGGCGAGAATAGGCGGACTTTCTGTGAGAATATGCGGAGGTTGTGCGAGAAAGTTGTGTGAGAAAAGCCGGAGTTGGAGTGGGTATTTCGTAATTTTTCGTATTTTCCAAAGTGGCTTCACAAGGGTCTCAAGCCACATGGGAGCTGTTTTCCGGCACGAAACCCTATTTTGGGACACTTTGGGACCCGGCAAGAGCTGTCAAGGGCAGACCGCAGCTGTTTCTGCAACTTTCCTGCGTCCGCAGCCATTTTCTTAGCTGCAAGCTGTCAAATGCAGCCCCAAAAGCTCCAAAGCAAAGCTTGGAGTTGCAGTGACTTGCGCCGCGCTGCAGCCAGTGTTGTGCAGATAGCGTCTCTTCCACAAGACATGCCAGACAGCGTTGTGCAGAAGCTTGCCAACCTGTCTGCCGATGAGGTGCGCCAACTGTTGGAGGACTGAAGCCTTAAGTTAGCAGTCTCCTATGAAAGAAAAACATATTTTCTCAACAATTGTACGATAGCCAATAATCCTTTGACCGACCCTGGTCTTTTCCAAAACCCAACCTTAACAACCTTGTGCCGTAAAGCAACTCTACGAACCAAAAGTCTGATCAGCAGAGTGAGCCCGAAGGCCACTATACATCGGACATGTGACTTGTACATGACTTTGCTGAAGCAACGCCTGGACACAGAGACATGAGCAAAAAAGAGGCCCATAACGGAGGTATGCGGGAATCCGCCAGAGGGGGGAGAATTAGCGCAGAAAACCAATGATGGGTGAGAATCCACGGATTTTTGCTCTTTCTTCTCGCGGGGATACAATTCCCACACTTTGGGCTTTGCTGATAAATACAATTATATAATCATATATACATAAACATAAATACATAAACATAAGTTCATAATTATACATAAATTCATAAACATAAAATCATATACATAAACGCATATACACAATTACATATACACAAACACATATATACATAAACACACACAAATACATGCATACATATACATAAATACATACACATAGATACATATACATAAATGCAAATACATAAATACATATACATAAATTTTCAATATTTTTACATAATTACATTTACATGAAGACATAAACATAAATACATAAACAGAAATACATTTACATAATTCCAAAAACATTAATACATATACATAAATATTTATACATAAATACATAAATACATACATGCATGCATGCATGCATGCATACATTTACATAAACACATAGACTAACAAATAAATATCCTTGATTATAGACATGGCTTGATGTTTGCTGAGGAAGTCCCCGCCTCGTTGCCTTGGTGAACTTGTTGCTGAGCCCCGCTGTTCAGGCGAAATTTGACGTGGCGACGTGTTTGTTGCTTTTTGGGCCACCCGTTATGGGAAGATGTTGGTAAATATGGTGGTAACATGTGGTAAATAAGGAATATGGTGGAATATGTTGGTGAATATGTTGGTAATATGTTGGTAAATATGCTATACCCTTTGGTAAACGAACAGTTTGTTGTGGAAAATGATAATCTTAAGTAGGTAAATCAACTACACATGGGCCATGTTCAATAGCTATGTTAATTTACCGGAGGGTAATATGGTCGAACATATGTTGGTAAAGCAAACATCAACCATTTTTTAATAGTTTATGCAACCCAGAAAAAATGTAAATTTGGGGTGGATCCTACTGTTTTAGCAACATTACCACAAAATTACAAGTTTTTGGGGGGAAGATGATGATTAAACATGAAATTCAGAGAGACCTTATTTTCAGATAAACCCACGAAAATGAACATAGCTGTGCAAAATGGTTCCACATGGCCGATGTATAGTAGATGATCTACCTATTCACAATGATTATTTTCAATAGCAAACTCTTAAAATACCAGTAGCCATGTTAATGGGGAAAATTAGATTTTAGTCCCAAAATTCATGTTGAATGGGGAATTATCCTCCAGTTCTAATTTTGTTTGTGCAAGGTGGTGTACTTTGACCCTGGATTCCATGGTTGCCATTTCATTGCTAGAAATGTGTTGCATTTTTTCCTAAAAGATCAGAAACTGACGCAACAGTTCAGAATCATGGCTTGTTTCAGGAGGCTCTGGCGGCTGCTCGAAATTTCAGCAGATTTGATTCACTCTTCGTAAGGCAGCATTCCATTCCCAAGGGGATGAAATCGTGACTTTGTTGGCTGAAAAGCATCTCATTTTTGGCTACTGTACAACATGCTACTATAAGAACAGATTGACCATGATTGACCCATTTATCCAAGTTTCTCCCATGTATAAAATATACCAGTCATATTGAGATTTACTTGGGCATTTGTATATCTAGTTTCCTCCCATATTTCTCCAAGTTTCTCCCTGGTTCTTGTTTTGGGTATCCAGTGGTTGGACGCTGCTTGGGTATCCGAACTGGAGGTGCCACTGCCAGCAGAAGCCACGAAAGAGGATGAGAAACTCAGCCAAGAGGCGTGGCACCATCACTGGCGAGTCAGCACACATCATCCCGATCCATGGGGTATCCATGGGTACCCAAATGATCAAATTTGGTTGGTTTCCTAAAAATTGGGGTACCCCAAAACCGTAGGTTTCAATACACAAACGGTCTAATGACTTGGATGATTTGGTGGTACCAGCTTTTTAGGAAGCCCCCTTTTAGAAAGCTCAATTGGGGATGGACCATTTGGCAATGGGATTACCCTTTGATAACTTTAAACATGGCTAGATGGGAAATCCGCGAACTAAATGGAGCTTGTAGTGGGGTATAATGAGGATATAATGAGGATATGATGCTTAATAATCTCACTGAATTATAACGACCTCAGTGTGACGTCACTGGAATGATGGTGAATGTATAGGGGAATCATCCCCAAATGGCTTAACTATTCAAGTCAGTGAGTTATTGTAGTTCATCCAGATACCATATTTATATATTTTGGGGAGATGAATGAGATGAATCGAACATCCATAAATCCCAGCTTTTTTGGGGTGAAAACCGGGGTTCACCTAAAAATACCGGCTTTCTGCAATCATTACCACAACATACTAGAACAAAGGAGAAATTGGTTCAGTATACCGAACTACACTTCGCCAATTGTCCAATTGATCTGGATGTCCATCCCATATCCATATGCCACCCGGAGCAATGGGTGTGCCGCTATCCAGGAATTACACCCCAATATGCACGGAAAACCCGTTGTGGCTGACACGGAAAGCACCTTAAAAGGCAGTGGCCAGGGGCACTCAAATGCAGCACCAAACTAAGTCCGTTTCAGTACCACATCAAAAACGATCAAGCCATCACAGGAAGACTTGCCCACAGTCTGACACACAAGGGGAGCCTTCACAATGTGGAATGACCCAAGAAAGCGCTTCAGGAGATGCATATCCCATGATATCTGAAACATAATTCGCTCATAGGTCCTCCTGCAGCTTCGTGTTTTTGTCAGGAAGTGAAGAAGGTCTTCAAGGACAGACCAAAATCATCCAAAATCCTGATCATTACAGGTGGGTATGCGATGTTATGCTACTGGCTACCTGGTTTATTGTTGTTTATTGGATATAATGACGCCTGGTCGGAACCCCTATCATCCGTCAGTCTGTGTACTAGTTCCCGCTTAGGAGCATGTGAAGGGTGTGGAGAAGTATTTGTTCCGCGACATGCACGGCATCTCAAACACCCAGGCTGACGAAGAATCACCAGAATGGAAGGATCATAATATGGCTATGAATCAATACCTATATTTTAAATAGGGGAGAAGCATCCAACCATCACACAGCTATTTTGGTATGAAAACAAGGAGTACAGCGTTTTGACATGTTTTGACCCATCCACATATGGATGTGGATCTTGATATGTTGAGTAATCAGCTGATTTTTTTCAACTGGAGCATAGACTTGAGAGAAACACGTTTAGCCTTTTCCCCAACTCCATGCGAGGCTGATATTTGGTTTGTAACGGACTGTCAATTGTGGATATGATACAAAACGATACAACATAATCCACTATTATCATCTATTATCCACTTTAGTTCATATTCAAGAGTGATAAAAGTGGTTTATCCGAGCACATTTTGTACCCATGGGGAAGCAGAACTGGAAGCAAAGCCAAGGTCGAGGTGTTGCAGTGAGATATGTCTTCTGCTCTTGTGACCATGTCCACTGCGTTTCAAAATTTGCTTTCCTGTCAATGACACTGTGAATCCAAAAGAAAACTCCAGCTAATTTTTACAGCATGGTAAGTGCCACCGCATTTTGTAGGAACAAAGCCCAAAAATCTTCCAGCTGGTGACACCAATGATGATGACCTCAATTGATTTCTCATCTCAGCGTAGTCTTCCAAGCCCCCTTTTTTAGGGTCACCCTGTTGGAGGGATTTTTTAAAATGGCCATTGGATTGATTTGGAATATATGGAGATATCAACCATTTTAATTACAGCTATAAAATATGTATATATATAATTATATATATATATTAGCACGGCGCTCTAACACGTTCTTGGGGGGTCTCTAAAGAGAGGCTCATTGTTACCTCAAAACTGGGACATTGTAACCTTAACTTTCATTATATATATATTTATTTACGTCGGATAATTGATGGGTTATTAATGGATTATGAATGGATTATTAATGGATTATGAATGGTTTACACTGAGATAACTATCAGATGTTTCATTAATAATGGGAAAATTAGTGGATTATTAATGGATTATGGTTTACTTTGCAAGACGGGAATAGATCAAACCCATTCCAAACATATTCTGACAAAAATTCGAGGGATGAACATCGATTTACCAGCTATGTTGGTTCACTGGGGGTAGCGTTGGGTTTTGATCCATAGGTCCATAGCCATATGATATACCCTCCGGTAGTCAAACGTGGCAATTGAAAGTCCCCCGTTTGAACTTCTATTTAGTTCGGGGATTGTCCAGCTACTGTAGCCACGTTTGATGACACCAGAGTGTAAACCATCAAACCATCAAATGTTCCAAGAATAATCCATTACAGTAATTATTCCATTAATAACCCATTAATTATCCTATTATTGTTGCTTAATTTTTTCTCTGGCTTCACTGAGGCCTGGACAATACTCCCTGAATTTCTTGGCCTCCGCCTATCAGAATGGCCTTCGCGCCTTCAATGGAACCGTCGGGGGGCGCAGTGGATATCAATGCAGGTTTAGTTCGCTGGGAAAATCATCGAAATTGGGGCCTTTACAGCAACCCATGTTTGATCGTCGGAGGGCATTGAACACTTTTGATGAAACACGTGAAGACATACCAATGTTTTCAATGGGAATTCAAGTATGACTTATGATGGCAATCACCCTCGATTACTCAGTGATTTGATCATCATGGTAACCCCCATCAACCTCCGATTGGGAACTTGCAGTAGAAGAGAGATTCTGCCAATGAAGACGTGGTGACTTATGTGATAAACGAACATAAACGAGTCATTGAAACTAATTGCAGTGAGTCCAACGGAGTCAACGGAGCCGAAAAAAAAGTCGACTCCCATGGGTTGCGCTCGCTCAGCCCATGGACAATCACCTCAAATGGCTAATGCGATCAATTGTTGAGACCTCAGAGTTGTGCTGCAGTTGGTCAAATGCTACTGGTGCAATGCCTTGGAAGTCATTTTTTGGAACATTTTGGCACCTTTCATATAAGATTTTTTGGAACCACTATGACTCTGCAGAGTCTGCAGAGTGTCTTCTTTTTTGGGGTTTCCCAAAATGGGAGATGCCCAAAACCATAGGTTTCAATACTAAAATGGTCCGTTGGATGATTTGGGGTTACCCCATTAGATACTCACACTAAGATCTTGCGACCAAGGTGCATTATGGCCATGAAAAGAAGCCAGGTGCAGCGCGGTACCTGAAAGAGGCCCCAAGCCACCTCCAAGCCGCAGCTGCTGCAAAACAGTAACTCTTGGGTGTATGGTAGATATAAATAGATATAACATGATATATGATATAAGTATAATTAGTATGTAACCATAGTCGGCTTATATCTGTTTCACTGGTTTAGTTGAATAGTATAACTATATATATATATGCAGTATTAATGGGCTGGACAGAAACCAAAAGCTTCACGAATCATGAATCAGGGCCCCCTGGCTGGCGATTCGGACCCACCCGGTCCAGCCGGTCCAGCCGGGTGCTGCAGGTAGCCGAAGCTTTCCTGGATTGCCAAGCAGTTCAGGCCCGGGTGGTCGAACGAGTCGGCCTGGAACTGCTGGGAGTCAGCCAGATGCTCAGGGACGGCCAACCTCCTTGACCTGTTACCTGGTTATAGTTGAGTTGTTTGTACCAACTTGGCTATCTCAACTAAAAGCCCACCTTTGTAGGGCTTTTATATGGGATTTTAAGAATTAAAGATATGGGAATTTCTAGGTAGATGTAAGATGATATATGATATATGCGATACGTGGACCATGAGTTTAACATAGTTTAACCCGTGAATTGAGCTTTTAATGGGATTATGATTTGAGAATCAATGATTCACGAGTTTTTTCATGAGGCTTTAAACTATCCTAGATATGAGGATGTAATTGACAAATGACGGTTGATTGGTTAATATAGGGGGTGTACTGTTAACCTGACTGTTTTCTTTTGCATATTTTTATAATAACTCATTTTACACGGATGCCACTATTTACCAACCAAAGCAAAGCGATGGTGATGTGCTTTCCATTCATCCAGTTGGAGCGGCAACTTCTAAAAGGTATGATTCCAGCTTTTAGCTTGACAGTTTGTAGTGATTTGTAGTGTATATATACATATATATTTATAGTCTACCTTTCATTATCCATATAATATACTTCACCATGCCATAGATCTTTGTATAATATATGTTTATCAACTGATTTCACTGCCACGCAATGCGCAAGTTTGGCGATGCTGAGGTCAAGATTTCAAAGGCCTCGTTCGAGCGATGGTGGGTGACTATAAGGCGAAAGCCTGAGTGCTTGCATCATGTGACTTTGGCTATCATGATGATATACCCTCCTGTCCTCCTGTATATAAACGTTTACATAAATGTAGAAAACCATTTGTAGATCATGTTCCTATGCTTTCCTATTGAAACCCATGGGTCATGTGCTTTCCACATCTTTGTAAAAACCCTCGCAAAAATCCGTCCCGTCTCCCAATGTGAGTCGATTGGAACCATAAGTTTCCTGCATGTGTGTGATTCAAAATGGTTAAATTAAATTGTATTTCTGTTAAAGATGTTTTCCCATAATTTCATATAATTTCATAGTTCAGTTTCACCATAGAAATAGTAAACGCAACATTTCTATCCCATGTACTTCAACAACACAGTTGTCCCATGGTTTCCAGATGTTTTCCCTGCTTTTCGCATGAGTTTTTCGACACGTGGCGACATTGGCCAGGTGATGGCCATCAAGATGCTGGCGATCGATCATCTCAGCCGTGGGGTGGTGAGTGACGATGGTTTCTCGACGCTGGACATCTTCCAAGATTAAAAATCTTGGGGACTAGCCATGAAAAAAAATAGGAACATGTTGGGTACTTTTCATAAAATCAACCAGTATTGAAAAACTATCAGAAATATGAATTTGACATAATTTGACTATATAACCATCAAAACTATGAATTCAACTATCCAACACCATGAAAAAAAAGAATAACCCTGAAAAATAGGTATTTCATCAGGTAGATTGTGGAAATGGTCAGAAATCGAATCTGAAATATGTGAAGAAAGCTTATCGAAAACGTTTTGGGCTGACAGGAAACGAATAAACGAAATTGCGGCAACAAGTAAACATGTGGGTGTAAAGCCAACCATATATAATGGAAGGGTGTGTTTTAACATGGGGTACCACATGGAATCGGGGGCGCTCTATTTTCAGACACAACCACTTCTCTGAAGACAACATGGAATTCCACAAATAAGCAATGTACTCGTATGTGTATATCTATATATATATATGTATACACATTATACATATGAATATATATATATATATACATACATATTCATGGTAGATCAAGGTAGTAAATTGTGGCAAATGATGGTAATTGATCCATCAAAACATGGTGGAAGTTCTTCCATGTTGTTTTTTTTTCACGAGAGGGTAAGGATTCAGGGCTCCAAGACACAGATAGACACAGTATGTACCGAGCGATGCTTCACTGCATAATTTCTGTCATTTTCGCCGCTTAGTTTGGTGCCATTTGGTGATACATATATATATATGTATACTGTATATATATATATATATATATTCATACATATACATATATATATACATATATATATATATATACGTATAATCCACAAACATTGTACCTCGTGATTGATGAGTCTTCTTTCTGACTACCATAATTCAGAAGTTTTGATGGTTTGGGCGCGTGTCATACAAACATGGA
>Ga0126342_10009804_pt1 | contig 17148 bp, 15 predicted proteins | sample Cyp1metagenome_FD_92528 | JGI IMG/M metagenome (GOLD analysis project Ga0126342, IMG submission 92528) | Coral microbial communities from Lord Howe Island, Old Settlement Bay, Australia - Cyphastrea 1 metagenome | ecosystem: Host-associated > Invertebrates > Cnidaria > Coral ... | reverse complement strand
GTGCTGAGCTCCAAAGCCTGTTTTAGGCCTTTCTCAAAACTGGATCAACCATGGATATCATCTGAAAGTGGCCACCTTGACAGTCTGACTGTTGAAAGGAAAAAGCGCAGCATCCAGAATCCACCTTTTCAGTTCTACCCTGTAAGGAAAATAGAGCGCAGCACGGGCCAGGAAAACTTCGAAAGTTCAGTAATGGTTTTCTTTGACAAAGGATCAAGGCTATGGACAAGCAACTGAGCACCAACCTCTTGCAAATAATATTCCAGAGTTCGGACTCTGGACCAGCGTCCCCTCCAAGCCACCCAATTAATGTCTTCAGAACAACTGTATAAAAATGTCGCTCCGGAACCCCGGAGTACTCCGGGCGTAGCGCCCTTGTCGGCCTGTCGATGGGAGATGCCAAGACGCGACATCACAGCGTTCCATTGTTTCCTAAAAGAGCTTGCTGAAAGAGGATACAAACGTTCTTGCAAAGGAAGGTGACCAAAAATCTTTTCCACCAGCCAGATGATATCAGGATCATCAACCCTGCCATGCTGCCGTCTAGCAAACCTAGCTGTTTTTGGGTTTGCCACATGGATAAACATGCCTGTAGAATCTTCAGCCAAATCACGCGGAAACACCAGATCACGTCTGGTTAGTGCTAACATCTCTGAGGGATGCAACATAGCTGCAAAGCCTAGTGCAACGATGCCAAGCCAATTGTACCAACCCCATAGTCCAGCCAAACACAACGCTGCTCGAATCACTAAAGCAGGTAGGACAGAACGACACTGTCCAGGTTCATGAATCTGCCACTTTTTGTCGATCTGCCAGGCGAGACCCAAGTGGGCTCGCAGACTTGGATAAAACTCCTGCATCCCAGTCAGTGTATAAACAAAAAAGTAACGCGGCAGACCAGATTCGAAGCAGTATAGGCCATACGCTCGGAGCGCCCAAGCCAGTGCCTGGCTATCATGAACCAACTTCTGGAATTGAATCTTAAGCTCTTCATCGCACCAGCGGTTAAAAGCGTCAACACACTTCCTCATCCGGCTGGATGTCTGTTCCACGAATCCAACACTAAGATCCATGGGTCCACGAGGCATCTTTGGTCCAGGGTGTGGGTGAATGTCCCCACACAGCAAAAGCAGAAAACGAATCCATCTGGCAGGATTTTTGCTCACCCTGCTCGCCATCACAACTTTGTCAAATTTTTCTGAACTCCCGTTAATCAAATCCTGCAACCATTGGGGCACATCACGGCTTGGAGGCTCGATAGGTCGGCCGCGTGATGGGCCATCACTTCTGTTGTCAGCGGAACTGCAATGCAAACAACCAGGATACAGATTCGACCCCAAAATGTAGGCCAAGCACCCTTGCAGAACTCGGCTGATTGCGTAGCTGCTGGAACGACCCTTGGCTGTGGCGCCGATGGTCACTCGGCTGTCCAGCAGTCCCACAAACCTACTATTGGGGTGACTCTTAGCCATAGCTTTAATCCATGATTTATAGACACGAGACTCGTTGACATTTATATGACCGCTTCTATGGAAAGTGTATCTAAACAGCTCCCGGAATTTCAAACTGTTGCAAATTTCACTAATCCACTCGGGCCCCTCATGCCAGGGCCTTTCGGGATATAGATCACCAGGCAAAAAGTCATGCTTGACAGTGGGTTCAGTTTCATCAATTTCTTTGAGTGAGCGAAGCCAAGCAGCTCTCGGCATAGACTGGCGACGCCCACGAACTGCAGACATCATTCCGCTGGCCATTTGGGTGACCAGCTTATAGGGATATGCTGCAGAGAAACTTGCGACTGATTCCCCTGCCTGCGGCATGCGACCGTAAACTGCGACCGCTGATGGTCGACAGCGTCGATCAAACTCTTGAATAGTGTCATGAGTGAAAGAACCCTCGATCACGAAGTGATTGTTTTTGTATGGACAATCGCATCTCGTCTCAAGGGGGATCAACCAAGGCAGGTTATGAAGCCATTTAGAATGCTTATTGAATGCACTACCATAGCTGCAAAAGCAAAAGTGGCTAATCACACAACCCATGAGAACCAGTTGACGAAAACAATGAAGTAAGAACAGTCGTGAGTTACCAGGTTGTTCAACACTTATATACTGACCTAACGACATGGCAATAGTGAGGACAAAGGCAGTTCTACGAGCTAGCCGATTGTGATATGCAGTCACTGGCTCGTTTGGATCGAACCCTGCAGGCGCCTTCTTGGAGCGGAGCTGAGGTCTCCGCAAGGTGCCATAAGTCAAGCAGGGAACCCCTGCATGCCACGCACGAACGACGCGCCGCCAGGCAAGAGCAATCAGCTCATGGCAAGTGCTAGGCTGATCCAAGTCACTGATTCGAATCCTACGGCTGTCAATGTCGAAACCGTCATGAACTTTGAAACCTAAGGCAGCATGGGCTTCAGACCAACCTCCACTACCTTTGAAAATCTCAACACAGTCATATAGAATACCCTCGCTTAGGGGCGCAGGCACTCCTAAAGGGGGAAAAGGACTACTGGCAGAAATTTCAGGGGAATTATAGGGTTGGTCTAAATCGATAGAGGTCTGAAATCCTTTATCATGCAAAATTTCGGCGGCCGGATTCAACAATCTGGTGTAAAACCCTCGCTGCTCTGAGTGGCGCCATAACTCCTGCGTCATGTTAGTGCTGATGGGTGCATAAATGACTGAACCTCCAACTGGTGATGCATCTGTGCTGAAAATGCGGTCCACATACTTGGATCTAAGGTCGCTCTGGGCCAAACATCCCACCGATGCCAAAAGTTGCAACTCTGACCGACTTTCCCTAGATAGGCAAAAGGGCTCATGTGCAGGTCGCCCCTGCCCCTGCACCTCCCGAAAAATGTGGTTCATGATTGAAAACATGGCACGGCGGAAGAGCAAAACGTGAATCCAGCATCCAGTTAGAATGGACAACATCTTGGAAGTGCAGGTGCCGACACGGGCAACTGCGAAAGTGATTAGACAAAGGACGGCAACTCTATTTCTAGGGGCCATGACGCGGCCGGCTTTGCCATCAAAATCAGCACCAAGCAACACCCCTGAGGTTTCATTTCTTTTACGTTTCTTTTCATGCTGAACAAGACCAACCTTTTTATACGCAACTTCGGATGCAGTAAACACCTCTGTATCCCGTAGCTTAGGTTTCTTGGGGAAATCTCTTATGGGGACTTTTTGCAACCCAATATGGTCGTCAATCGCTAACAACTCCACAAAGTCACTTCTGGGAACCGGATGACGATACCTGAGGGTTTCTTCTGGGACCATACCGCCGCACAGGGAACGCAAGACATTACAATGAGCTTGTTGTGCAACTTCGACTGCCAAATTATCACCCATGGCCAAAGTTTTTAAACAAAGCAGAACTTCGTGATTGGCCAGTTCGGGACGGTAGCAACGAAAATGGGAAAGCTGCTTACCCTGAAACACAAACTTAAATGCATTACGGGCGGCCCGTTTTTGAGACACAATGAATGTGTAATAGAAGTCAGTTAGGTCATCGGCATTAAACCTAAAATATTCATCGGGCTCTAGATGCAACAACCCAAGAAGGCAACCCGGGGCGAGATCTTTGGTGGATCTAGCGATGTTGTACATGCGGCTATTGATTGTGCGGGGATTGATGATGAGACGATCATGTTTGCTATCTTTGGGGACACAAAAGATTCCAGCAGTTTCACTCATGTCTTTTGAGGATTTAGGAATAATACAACAGGCCCCCAACTCATCCCAACGCAAAGCAAGTTTGAGGAACTCTTCCCTAGAACAATGCATCTTGCCCGGTGGTACTCGCTCCCACAGAGCTTCAGGTTTACGAAGGGTTTCTGGATCGTCAAATGCGGCTTTCAGCAAAGGGTCATCAAGAAAATCCCTGGCGGCAAAACTTGGCGGATTTTCCCATTTGATTCTTGAAGCGGTGACTGGCAAGGCTGCGACTTGTGATTCTGTAACCACAGTGCTGCCAGCCGTGCAAAAGTGAGTGGCAGGATCTGGAAACTGGGCTTTCACGGCGGACTCTCTAGCAAAATGCTGTGAGTATGGATCCAGGCTTGCATGCAAATTGACTAAAAACTCAGTGAGGTCCTCTAACCCAAAACTACATTTAGGAAGTTCCTCGATGGACTTAATTATCATCTCGAACTTAGACTGAGCACGTCCCAGATCATCTGCAACCCAAGGCTCCATGTGCAAGAAATGATCAATCTGTACTTCCAATCGCTCCAGCACTTCGGCTTGGGCATCAGTCAAGGGTGCTCTGACGCGGGCACAAGGTGGCGGAGTCACAGGGAACCCCAAAACCTCAAAGTTTAAAGAACATATGATCATCACTAAGAGATCATGTTTGGCTCTATGATACTTCAGCCGTCGGCGTCTGCGAGGCCCGAGATGTGTGCTTTCCATCCAACTCCACCTAGGGGGGGGAATGGGCCATAAAGAACCGGAACCGGTCTTTTCTGCGGTGCAGGCTTCACCAGCAGCCAGCGAGGCTGCAGCAAAAGCTGTCAGAGCTGAACGACAAAACCAAAAACTTCTGCTCATGCTGTGCACTAATCTAATTGGACAAAAAACTTTAGCTGACATGGGATTAAGATCAGGGAGATCGGAGGAATGAGACTCATGTTTAAACCATTTTAAACCTTTCCCAAGGCAAGGAATTACCTACGGATTTATTGTTATAAACTTTATGACTCCCTTTCCCGCCTGGCTCAACAGTCAGCTCTCGGCTTCGGCTTCCTGGGCAGCTTCTGCTCGTTTTCCTTTGCCAGCTCCCTTCTTCGGCTTGGCTTTGCTCTTGGGCTTCGGCTCGGCGTCGCGGTCGACTCTTTCGACTGGGCCCAGCTTGGTCAAGGACTGTTTTCGAGTGTCCAAATAGTCCAGCTCTTTTAGATAGGCTAAATTGGCCGTCACCCAGCTGGGTGCGGCCAACCGGCTGAACGGTTGTAGTCCTGGGTGCCGTCGATGGCTGACCAGGATCTGCCAAGCCGGTTCTTGATGGCCTGTCAAGAGCCACGCCAGTTGTAATTTGCCAGCATCGATTGACGCCTGTTCCAGAAAGATAAGAATCTTCCCCAGGACCCCCATCAGTTCGATGTTTTGAGAGGCAAATGCAACGTCCCACCCTTCGGCACAAAGGGTTGCAACATAAGCCAGCGTCTTGTGGTCGCTCAGGGGCATTCTCCTTTCCATATACTTTCTCATCAGGTTGCCGTCCTCGCGGGCAGCAGGCAGACCCAACTCGGTCAGTGCATTGCGCCTGACCGTCTGGGCAATCAAGGACAGGTCGAGCGACGCCTTGATGAAGGCCTCCCGGGCCAAGCAACCCTTGACTCCGGAGCCACCGGCGTTTCCGCTGACCGGGTCGCTGCTGCCGCTGAGCAACCCCACAATGGGATCGGCATGACGGGGACCCACCAACTTCTTCAGCAGTAATGCATTCTGTTGCAGCTGAGCCAAAAGAATCTGAGACATAGGGTCGGCAGTGCCGTCCATCTGATCGATCCCCAGCTCTGCAATCTGAGTTTCCTCGGCCTCCTTCTCCATCTCGGCTAGCAGATGGTCTTGCTGATCCACTGCAGAGCTCACTTGGCCTCGACGAGTTTCTGCGGAAGCTACTCGAGGCGGAGGCGCCCCTGCAAGCTGCTGCAGTCGGCTGATATCTTGGGGCCTCAGGACATCGTTGCGGCTGCTGGTATTGAAGAGCGGAGGGGTCTTCATCATAGGACTGCTCGAAAGACCCGGTCGGCTCTGATCGCGCTGTTGCAGCGCCAACTCCAGTTCTGTGATGCGACGCTGCATAGCGGCCACGTCCACGTCGCTGTCTCCGGCAGGATGGCGGGAAGGCTGCAGTAAGCTCCGACGCCCTGCCACGAGACCAGTGACTGCTGGGGCTGCTCCAAACGCTGGCTCGTCCTCTGCGGCAGTGTGATACTCTTGAGCTGCGGCCTCGTCCATCTCGGAGGAGATCCAGGTATCTGCCATTTCCTCGGCAGAGCTTCGGTTTGGACGAGCCCATTTGCCATCTACATTGAGGCACAGTTGCGCAGCTTGTTTGAACTTTGACTGCTTCAGAGCGGATCCAGGGAAGAAGGCGCTGACGGCATCCCAAGGCAGATCTACCAGACAAACGTCGGCCACGCCAAGCGTCTGACCCCGAGCCGTCTCCACTTCCATGGAGCAGCTGTGAAAAGCCGCCCCATCGCCTTCGCCTTCGGCGCCCAGAGCAGTGAGATAGTCTGTGACCTCCGGCTCGTCGGGAACTATGAGCATGAAGCCACCTGATCGGACATAGATCAACGTGCAAACACAAATTCGACTCACTTCGTCTGATCCACTGGTTTCTAGCAGCGGCAACACCACCTGTGGTAAAGCTCTGCCAGTTGCACTCTTTGCGACCAGACTCTCTACATCCCCCTGAACGAGGGGGCTCACTGAGGCAGTCTTCGGGGCCATGGTCGGCGTGCACCAACCAAGAAGGCCTGGGCTTCCACCTGGCTAGGCAAAGCTTGACTGATGGAGTCAGGGTGCAATCGGCCGGATGGCCCCCCAACCCTCTCAATGTAGATGCCGTAATCAGTGGTCCAAAAGCCAGACTGGTGTCCAGCTTCCCTCAAGCAGATGTAGTAGCAGTTCCGAAAGGGAACTGACAGTGAGTCCTCCTCTTGGAAATTGCCGTCCAATCGACGGCGTGCAAGAACTCCTGCACGAAAAGCACGATGAATCCGTGCTAATGGTGACCACTCAGCGTGGCCGGCACGCAATCGCCCGACAAGGGCTGTCAAAAATGGCAAGGTCAGTTGAGACAATTGAGCCGGAGTGGTAGCTTGAATGCAATGATCCTCAACCTCAGATGTGATGTTGTAGGGATCGCTGAAGTCCTCAGGGGTGTCGCGAGGTACTGGAGTTCCACCAGCTGATATTCCAGTTCCTGCAGATGCAGAAGCACCAACAGGGAGGCGGCGGGCTGAGATTGTAATCTCAAGACCGCTCAGCAGGACTGTCACCTCTTCGACAGAATCCGGACCCTCGGAGCTCATCCACTAATCTCGATACTGGGCAAGTCGCTGTCTCAAATCCAAATGATGCAAATGAGGAGGGAAAAATTCAGCAACAATGGATCGAATCAAAATCAGCAGCGTTCGCCTGCAACCAGCAGAAAAGATGCAAGCCCCTGCAATGAGCCCACAAACAAATGAAAGGCAGCAGGCGAGGCACAGGATCAGGATGATGCCTCCCCACGGGCAACCAGAACTCGCGCCCCAAAAACGGATTTCCCGGACAATCTCCGGAAGCCACCACGCAAGGCTCATATGCTTGAACCCAGAAGCTCTAGACACCACATCACTCAATTCGACATGCTGGAGATAGCGACCATAATTGGACTGCTTACAAACATGCTCAATGGAATCATCTTGGGTGTCAAGGCATGTTGACAATTTTTTTTCTAAACCAGTGGACATACAAATGTCGGTAAATGTGAAAGTGTAGCCACCGGCCTTCACATTTGTCTTATCTCCTGTGAGCCAAGCATCGCAGTGCCACATCTGGTTTACCGCTCCAGGATCGGATACCAAGAGTTGGCATTCAGACAGATACAGACCTTGCCGAGTGGATCCAAGTGGATCCAAGTGGATCCAAGTGGATCACTAAAGTCACTAGTACCAAAAACAGCGAATGCAGGGAGACATCACGGTTGTATTTGGCATAATTTGGCCAAGTTTTCCTGTCTTCGTGTGTCCATCTTTATGCTCTTTTTGTTTGAAGTTTTGACTCTTGTTCAGCACATGTCTTTGTCATGGACGCGCACAGCATGGATCTTGAAGCTAATGCTGATTCCCAAACACGTTTGAAACACTTTCCATACATGCAAGACTGCAGGAAACAAAAAACATTCACCAGAAAAGAACGACAAAGTATGACAAAGTGAAAAAGACTAGAAAATAAAAAAAAAAAAAGGTTTTCTTTAGGATGCTGCAAACACTGAATGAGGTGAGCACGTGAGCACGAGTGACCGTTGCCATCGTTCAGGAAAGAGCCTCAATGTGCAGGTCAGGCGGCGTCAAAGTGGAAATTTGTCCACACTCACCACTAGTGATCTGACATCTAGTTTGTTTAGTGGGAAGAAAAGGTGATGCAATGCTCAAATCTGCTACAGTAAAACAACCTCTGCAATCACCCAATCGAATTTGTAAAAACTCTCTCGGCTTTTTTGGCAACGGATTATATGTGGAAAACGAACTAGCTGCCAAAATGGGCCTGGACTTGCATCCGGGCGATTTTCGCTGAAGTATCGATAGCACAGCGGCATGATTGGGGCCAGCAATGGCACAACCACTTGCCTCAGACGTTGGCGTTGCCGCACCAGGTGACATTGCTTGCCAGGTGACACCAGATGGCCATGAGAGCAGGACTCTGCGAAGTCTGTGCCTCGTAGCAGGAAATGCCGGCGACCCGCCGATGGTTCCAATGGTGCAGAACAGCCAAGTGCCAGGATTTCTCTGCTTGGCACCTCCGAGGGAGTCCACGTGAAGCTTCAAGAATCTCAACAGTCTCAGCTATTCCGACTATTCCAGGAAATCAAGGTCATAGAGACTCCTGAAAGACTTTGAAACTTTGGTCTATCGTCTACAGCTCATTGACAAGGCCTGTCTAGATGGTCTCTTTCAAATATGCTGTAGATGTTGTAGATTGTCCAATTTGTCCAATTTGTCCAATTTGTCCAATTTGTCCGTCTGCCACAAACGCGCTTCGCCGCTTCGCCTCCCGCACTGGCCGCCCAAGGCCTGGCAGCCGCAAGGCTTTCCTGACCTCCTCGTGCTGCGCCTCAGCGGACCTAGTCCATGTCAACGATGTCAACGATAAGACACAACAAATGTCTTCAACGACTCAAATCACTCAGATCTAAAGACTTCTAAGGACTCACATTCTCTGTGAGACTTCTTAAATAGGCCGACGAGGCAAAGATTCAAATACTCAAAGGACTCTGCTTTCAACGTGCGCTATTTACCCTGCAAGGGAACTTCCAAGTGCCAGGCAAGATCACCAGACCCTCATCCCGCAGCTGCTCAAGTGCTGCATTGATGTCGGATACTTCATGTCCACTCCTTAGCGCTGCAGAACTGATTATGGTTTCGCTATGTTTACTTGGGGGGTTCGAAATTCTTTGGCGAGTTTCAAACGTTGAATTTCCCAACAAAATGTGACTTTTGGATTTTCCTGATTGCGCAGTGCCACTTTTAACCACCCTCGAATTCCAAGCAACGCCAAGTATAGAGGTGCATCACCACCTACATCCACACCTTGCAAAGTAAATGTAAATCACACCCAAACCAAAAAGCCTTGAATAATCTCTCAAGGCATTCATGTTCACAAGAGCATTCGCAGATCGCAAAGAGTGTTGTTCCAATATCTGAGCTACCTGTTCACAGAATATCACCCAACACAGTGCCAATATGTACCAATGACACCAAGGCTTCAATGCATGAATGAAGCTCGAAATGTAAATGCATCGTACTACGTAAGGCGCTTGCCATACGTTCGGCGCGTCTCAGGCCTGGCTGAATCTCAGCACGAGACAATGGCCATGAAGACCCTAGAAGAACAGCCTCTCGGACGAGCTCTTCACCAAAGCTGCCTTGTTTTTTCACCTTTATTCTTCATCTTATTCTGGTTTCAAGAGCCGATAAGCTGAAGTTCAGGTCCATGGAATCTAGGGCTGAACAGGACACAACCCTTCCAGCAATGCCATCTTGCCTCGGCCTTGACGAGGCAACAGCATTTTGAACATCGTCGGCCTTTGCTCAAGCGAACAAAACTACACAAAGCACCTCGCAAAGATCGCAAATCTCACAGACCACCACGGAAAACAAAAGGTGCCGACCACGCATTCGTTGGCCGTTCTAAGGTTTAATGCATCAAGAAGGAGACAGCCAAGACCGGGTTCTGGCCTGCGGCAGCAAGTTCTGGCGTCTTGCACGTTGAGCCATCTGCTCAGCCAAAGACCTTGGACACACTTAGTGTTGCCAAATGACTCGATGATAAAGTATCACGAAAATGTGCATCAGTTTAAATGTAAAATTACATAAGCAACATCAACAACAACTGTGGGGGCCTCTTGTCGTTCTCCGGTGCTGCAGCGATGACCTCATACGGACTTGTGAAATCACGCAGATTTTCTCCTGGCAAAACCATATAGGTGTCTGAAAATATGGATTGTATAACCCCATGAAACAGCAATCTTAATCGGAAGAATGATGATAAACCAGTGCATGGACTGGAATGGGATTTTCCCCACCTTTTCAGGTACCAAACCATATTCCAACTGCTGTGCCTCAGCAATCAGCTCCAGCCCACACCAGTTGCTCCGCACAACCCGCTGCAGGTCATGAAGGGCCAGACCTGACCACATTAAATTGTGCCCTTAAACTATCTGAAAAATAGAACGTCTAATCCTACTACTAACACACTGACTAAGACTGTGTTTATTCTATTTTTTGAAATACGGTATATATTGTACTACAAACTTTGAACCACACTGCCACTTGCAAGGACGGTGAAACTAGTTTAAACATCCAACTCTTGCCTGCTGCGTTGGCAACCATTTGAAGAGCTTTGTTCTGGGCATCAAACACCTGCTCGAACCAGCTACAGAAGACAAACCACCATGTCAAGGACATACAAAACAAGCATTAAAATAATTCCCCTGATAGCGAAGCAATTGGGCTTCTTACTTCAAGTATAGGATGAGTTGCATATTTGCGTTTTGGGGCCGGTTTGCTTGTGCCGCTGCAGGGTGCCACTGCAGATTCCTCAGAGTGCTGCTGTCCAAGTGGTGTGTGTGTGTGTGCTTTCAGGGTGCTGCTGCTAGAGTGGTGCTTGTGCGCTTTGGAGCGGGCATGCTGGTGCCGCTGTAGGGTGCTGCTGCGGTGCCGTTCCAGGGCGCTGCTGTGGAACTTGGGTGCTGGTGCCCTCCAAGGGGGTCGCTGCGAGATGTCTATGGCAGTATGGGTGTTGGTGCCTGATGGAGATTACGTTTACAGTTTACACTGTATCAAAAAAGGAGCGTGTTTGGTTGCTGCCCAAAAATATTTTGTCATCCAATTTTGTTCACTGCGAATTAATCAGTTTGTTGCCTTGGTGTCAGCCGGTACCACAGTGAATGTCCGACGTTGCCGCCATGACTCTGGCAGTTCCGGTTGACAACAAACCTCCCGGTCAAAAAGATTCATTGCACCAGTGGAATCACAAAACAAGGCCATGGACCATGTCCACCCAAGAATAAGCATCTGGACAAAATGCACCCTGCCTTGACAACAACTGCTGCGCTAATACCAACAACACCCGCCTGACCCACTGTTTGTGCATTGTTGGATCAAAAATGCATACTGTAAATGATGCCACAACGACAGAGTTGGGTGATCCAAGGATATGGTATTGTTTTCAGCGAAAATCAATCCAAATTGAAATCAAATAAACAAAAATGCACGGGACGGATGCATCGAAAATCAACTGTGAGTTTGGGAAATGTTTGGATTTTTTTTGCCGCGTTTCTTCCCTCATTGCAAACAAGATCTGTGGGAAAAACTCTGCACTAATGACCTGAAGGAGTCTCCTCCACTCGACTCCATGGCGCAGAATTGAATTCATTTTTTGCAAAGTGCGACAAACTACATTTGTTTGCAAAATTTTGCAAATGTAATGTCAAATGACACAAAACCCTTCCCAAAGTGCAACGTGGTCACCATTGTCGCATTGTTTATGTTTGGCACATGGATCAACAACATAGAAAACATGTTTGTTGCTGATGCGGTTGTATTCGTCGCTTTGGTTCACATGGCACTGGGTTTCTGATTATTCCTCGGTTATTTTCTATCGCATCTACAGTACTTGTTCACTGCTGCATTTTTCGTATTGATGGTAAACGATTTCAAAAGTTGGAATGAATCAGCCTGACAGTGTTTGTTTCACAGAGTCTCATCGAACAACTGGATTTCTTTAATTTTGCCCATTCCAATCACAATTACCAAAAAACGGGGAAAACCTGAATTTTGGCAATTACAAATTGCCTAATTCAATGACGCATCGGGTTGAAATTTCCAAATCAGCTAAGCTGCAGACACACAACACGAATCGTTTGTTTTCAGGTTTTTTTTGTTGGTCAGCGCGGTTCCCAAGACAATGCGCAAACGGAACGATGATTGTTTTGTTTGACGCAAAAGCGTCTCGGAAATACACGTCTTGATTTGTGTGTGTTGCACTGCAAAGGAACTCAACAGGACTGCTACATGTTACATGTATGAAAAGGGATGCCAAATGCGTAAATGACAAGCACGCCGCCTCGATGCTGTCTTTTTGACTTGCATCGCAGCTACAAATGAAATTTTCTAAGCAACCAATCCACGTGTGGCGCTGGGGCAACGTTTTGTTGTGCCACTACTTCCATAGTTTCTTTGAAACTGAGTGGGTTGGCTGCTAACGCATGCATGTGCCAACTGAGATCCAAGTTATCCTCAGGCTTTAGCACTATTCAGAAGTCCTTCCAGCTCAAATGAGGGGCTGACTGCACTTGAACATTCCATAGAGCTTCAATCCTCCATTGATTCTGAATCTGATGCACCGTAGTCCAAAAAAAACCAAAGCTCTGGGTCTGACACTTCATCTTGGCCAGACTGCCGATAACGGCGCTTGATCTCTGAGGCCGTCTCATCAACCTCGCTTGAACTTCCATCTGTAAGTGGATAAGCATCTCCTCTGCCCAAAGCGTTGGCAACCATATCAACGTTTGTTGACATCACCGCACCTGAGCTTGAACCTTGTTCCATGGCCCTGATGAAATTCAAGGCACGCTGAGCGTCACTGAGGCTGGCAGGGGCATGGATTGCTGCATATGATGGTGACTCCTCATCATCACTGATGTCATTCATTGTTGCAATGGTGCGCAATGCACCTCGACGCAAGGCCTCAACTGGAGACCTCATGGCCGAGTAAGGCCATGCAAAATGGTCACCCTCTCCTCGTAGAGCCTCCTGCGCTCATGCGTAGGCGCGTTGTCCCTACGCCTTGAGCACCTTTCCACACCAACCACCTCATGTAGTCTTCAGCATTGGCTTCTGGTCCTCTGGCTGAGGAAGATGGTGGTGGTGGCTCATTCAGGGTTGCAGCTTCATCCAAATCATCCAAAATGAGGGGATCATCCATTGTACCAGGCTCTGCATCGGGCTCCACGTCTTGCTGCTGATTGTTGCGCAAGCAAATCCAAAGAAAAATGAATAGCAAAGCAAGCACACATGTAAACGCAAGCAAACCAAGTTCTGGAGGTGTTGCCTCTCACATCCTCACTGTTGCAACCTTTCAATTGTACCAAGCTCAAGACGCTCAGAACCGACAGCAAGTTTTGTTTCTTGGAGTAAATGCGTCCTGGGTCATCTGATCCCTCAACCAAGCCAGTTGACATGTTGAACATCCCCAACATAGCCATCACTGACCGCAACCTGGAAGATGGCAAACGCTTTGCCCTATATCTGCAGGGTTTGTTGCACCTGCCAGCCACACACGCAAGTTTTATAACTCCATTGGCCACCAAACCTTGTAGCCACAAGATCCTGCAAGAAAGGTGTCTCACACGCCCTACTCCTTGGCGTTGGATGCCTCTGGCTGCAGAACTGTCACAACGAAGGTGTATGGTGCACTTGAAACATGTCATTCATTCAACAAGCCTGCACAACAAGATACCATCTGAAGTGCCACTGGAACATGCGTATACTTCTGCTTCAGCGCTTCAAAGAGAAACCAGCTTGTGTGTTCTTGAACAAGAGTACAAAAGACATCCTCCAAGGAAAATGGTGGCGCAGGAAACTGAGAGCCGGCTGGTCCTAGGCCCAGTCACTGTCCGTGAAGACCTCCATGATGCTTTCTCCAGGGCTTCAAGTGCTGTAACCATGGAAAAGACCATTAGTTCTGCCCTTCCATTTCAATGATATGCAGACGTCTTTATGTGAGGCCAAATAAGAAACCAAATGTTTCAGTTTCAGCACTGTCATACTCTTCACCGTAGGCTGCGTTGAATAGGTCGACAAATGCCTCACAATGTGCTAGCAATGCGGCAAGTCACAGGCTAAATACAAAAGTATCCCAACGCGTGTCCTGAAGGCTTTGGCAGCTGCTGAAGAGACCTCATTGGTTGTATCAACTTGATCCATGTCGGAGTGTCCCAGTGATTTCTTGTTTTAGAGTTTGCGGTTCAACCCAAGCAAGCTGCACATCTGATCAACGTGTTTGTGGTGCGTCTCGATGGTGATCCTATCATCATGCTGCAAAGTCATGCGCCTTTTCAAGAAGCAAACTTAATTGCCTGGTTTTTCCATGATTTGGGTGGCAACCTCAAAACTGTTGCCAATTTTTGCAAGACAAACTCACGACGTCCAACATCCAAAGGGTCGTCAACGTGAATGAGTGCCAAGCAACTGCAATCAGCTGTTTCAAAATGCAAGGATATTTATCCCAAGCTCCTCACAAAGCACCTTGGTGATGTCCTGGTGCCACAATAGGCCGCCGTCCCGTGGGCCTGGCAGAACACGTCCCAAGCCACACTGAACTTCACGGCCAGCGGCGCGGGTCACCAAATCTCCATCCTGTATGGATGGTTTCATTCAGCCCATAGCTTGTAGATCTATCTTTGTACCCCAAGCGCACTCAATAAGGCTGGAAACGCTAGGAAGATCTGCTTCACACCACTTCTTTTCTTGACTCTGTCTGTCTCGAAGCAGGATTCTCCCGCAAGTGATGGGCCATGGTGAGTCGTATCTCGGTGTGGTCCCCTCTGTGAGCTAGCCTCACCACACTTCGACCCGGAGGAGAGAGGAGCTGTGGTGCTGCACCGTGTCAGGAGATGCACGCAATCTGAGTTCTAAAAGTTTGGATAACCCATAAACTGAGAGCAGAGATTAACCAACTGATAAGAACGGGGAAAGGGAGGCGAATCTGACCAATCCAGGGACAGGAAACGCCAACCTACAAGCAAAAACTCACTTAACAAAAGAGAGAAAAACAATGCAAAAGACCAGGGCGAACCTGACCAATCCAGGACAGGTGCCAACTGGCAACACTAAGGTAAAATTGAGGCCTCAGCGATCAAGTGAGGAAGGCCAAAGAAATCACCGCGGGGGAGAGACAGACTTCGGACCAATTCAGGGACAGAGGAGCGCCACAAAGAGGGAAGGAAGTGAAACAAAGGGGGACAACCTCGCTGAACGTGCAGTGGAAAGCTAACAACTACATGTTAAGCACTTCTGACTGCGACGAGCCCGCCCTCAGACGCTGAGGCTGCTGTATCCAGCGGTCTTCTTGGTTCGCCCCTGCTGGCATGCGGACATCCTGCTTGGCGGACTTGTGTCATGCCTGGAGTATCCCTGGCCAGTAGTCGTCCTCGTGGTGCAGTTGGTATCGCGGCACTCTTGTGTCGCTGATAGACTGCCGGTGGTGGTTCGATTCCCCGCTGGTCCGCTTTTTTTTTTGGCCCGAGCCCGTTGCCTTTCGGCGGGTCTACGGTACTTGAGACTTAATTGTCTACCACGTCACGATCGCGGCCCCGTACCCGGGGGGAATCGATCCGCGGCTAGCTGTCTATGCACGGTCCTGAGACGGGCATTATACCACTACGCAACGAGATCGCCTCGATTCCCCGCTGGTCCGCGAGTAAGACTCAAGACCGTACTTTATTTTTTCGCCTGTTGCGGCCGATATCGCTCTGAGGCTCGGTCCTAACAGAGTAAGACTCAAGACCATAGACCCGCCGAAAGGCAACGGGCTCGGACAAAAAAAATGAAGTATCCTTGGCTTGTGGGACACTGTCACAGTCTTCGCATGCCCGATCAACTACCTAAAGAGAGAGTTCCACACCGGGCCGGCCGCAATTTCTCCGCAATCTCCTTGCGCAATATCGTCATCTTGATTGTCAGGCGCCACTACAAGGCAGCAATATCGGAAGTCACAGGGAGAAACCGTTCCGATGCAATTGCCAGGCAAGATTTGAACAGTACAACCTCCACTCTTCCAGGGGGTCATATGTTGCACTCTCTAAGTTTCTGTTGCACAAACTACAGCAATCACTCAGAAGGGATCCAATTGATCGTAGATGGTAGAAGGATTCAGGGCAAGCGGGAAGGCAGAGAGACAGGCTTCGAGGCAGGCCTCAAGGGCCTCAAGGCTCTGGAAATTGGAGCAAACCAATATGATAAAGAAGGGGCCCTTTCTTGGTCCTCAAAACGTAAGAAAAAGCAGGCGCGCAAAAATGGGCCTCCCCAGTTCAAGATTCCAGCCGTAGCTGTTGCTGATCAAATCAGCTTCAGCTTGAAATAAACGCTTCAACAAATTTGCCACAATGAAGGGGCCAAGAAGGGACCAAAACTGGACCCTCCAGGGGGGGACCACTTTTGATTTCAAAGGGGTCCACTTTCTGACCCCTTTTTGAAACACGTTTCCTTTGCACGGGGGTCCAAAACTAGACCCTCAATAGGCTGAATCCGGTGCCTCCTGGGAGGTCCGGTTTTAAGCCCATCCAAGCACCTTCTTCAGCTGCGCTGTTCCAATGTGGACCCGCATCAACGTCACATAAACCAATACCGAGTTGGCAATACCCCAACTCCGTCTCCAAAAATCATATCAGTTTCAGGTGCCAAAACGAACCCAAAACTAGCCCCTTAAACTTGCTTGTCTTGAGCATGACAATCTTTTCCTTTCTACTGGGGAGGACCACTTCTTGGAGTCCAAGAAGCCAATGTGTTTATGGCCCCGAAAATGAGATTGCTGCAGTGACCTTTTTTGCAAGTGTAACGGAATGGCAGGATTCCGGGGAACACGGTTGCTGATTGAAGGTCTCTGGCCCCGCCTGCATGTCGCCAGTCTTTGCCAAAGCACCATGTTGTTTGGAATTGTTTGGGTGTTGTTGTCGCATGCTTTCGCAACATGGCGTGGGTGAGGTGCTGATTCCGCTGCGACATTGCTGGCGGGATGCTTTTTCTGTGTTTGCGTTGGCAGTGGATCGTTTTGTCACGATTGGGCGTCGCACTGCTCAGTTTTGTTTTGGTCTCTTGATGCGTTGTTTGTTTTTGGGCTCCCCCCTTCGCCCCCCTAGACT
>Ga0126342_10009803_pt1 | contig 17150 bp, 14 predicted proteins | sample Cyp1metagenome_FD_92528 | JGI IMG/M metagenome (GOLD analysis project Ga0126342, IMG submission 92528) | Coral microbial communities from Lord Howe Island, Old Settlement Bay, Australia - Cyphastrea 1 metagenome | ecosystem: Host-associated > Invertebrates > Cnidaria > Coral ... | reverse complement strand
TGTACTATTTTCAATATTTTGTATATATTATAAATATTATTTCAATTAAAAAACTATTCAATATTTTATTATATATTATATTGTTGAACAAATATATAATTATATTATATATTATATTACATATTATATATTATTATTATATTAAAACTTATTAATATATATATATATTATATAATATATATAATAATTAATATAATATATATATATATATTTATATTATATTATATTCTATAATTATAATATATATATTATATAGTATATATGCTTGATTTGGAGATTGATATTATATATATAGGGGACTGACTTGATTGATGTAGGAAATTTATGTATTTTTTCCAAGTACTAACTGTATATATGTAAACAAATTTGGGTACCCAATAGACGCAGTTGGTCAAATACATCAGGTCAGGATGAAATAGAACGACGGAAGTCTTTGTACACAGTTATTTAAATTTAGTATATAATAAACTTAAAATATATAGTATATCAAAGATATTATTTAAGATATAAAATGCAACTATTATAAACTAATTAAGTTTTGCCACCAGCAGTGGGAACGGGGGGCTGATGTTGTTGGGCCCTGGGATGGACTCAAGCAAAATACTGCACTGATTATTACAATTGTTCTCAAAGTATATCGTTGCTGTTTAATCGAGTAGGCACACAATTCATAACTCAAACGAAATGTCTAGCACACAGCAAAACATCATTGTTATATAAGTGATTGCATTGTAAATTTGACACTGGGTTCAGATTTGCAACTCCCCAACACCCTTAATGAACGAAGAATCAAACAGTTGTACAATATATGATATTTGCATACGCAATATTTTTGGATTGCAATAACATATAATCCCAATCAGAATCAACACATCCATTTGGCCAAAGCAGTTGATAAACGGTTCCCATCACACCACAGTGCAACACTACAAAGAATGTACCCATTGCATGCTCCAATGGACTATACAACAGTTTTTCCACATACTGTATATTCATTTCTATGCATCATGAATTACATGTTGTTATTATCCCTAGACCCACCCATATGCGGCCTTCATGTTCACATCTGGCCCACCAGCAGGAAAAGTCGGAGGCGACGCTGAACAAGCAAGCGCCTGAGATAGCAGAATGATGGTGGGAAGGTGAGCCTAACCCCCCTAATCAATAATATATATATATAATATATAATATATATATATATATATGTTATCTAATATTATTTTAATATAATATATATATATATATTCAATATATATATATATTAATTATAATATATATATTAAATTAATAATAAATCATTATTTATTATATTATAATAATATAATATATATATATATATTAATTAATTAATTATATATTATAAATTATATAGATCTAAGATTACAGGATTGTGTGGCACAGAGATTCATATATAAATCCAAAGTTCGTTCTGATGTAGTTGGAAGATCTTCTTGGCAAAGCGCTTTGGATATTGTGCTGAAGCTCGCATCCCAGGACCCCCCTGCCTTGGCTGGCTAGCATCTGTCAATGTTCAGATTGACCATCTCACCAAAACAAATGACATATTAATAAATTAGGTTTTACATCCATCAATGAATGTAATTGACAACAGGCAGTGTTCATCGACCTACATACCAAATACCCCAACCAAAGATTCAAATACTGTATTGACAGTTGACAGCAACGAATACAAAAACACATAAACTAGATCATGAAATCAATCTAACCAATACAGTTTTAATGCCAACACGTCACACAGATGTGTGGCCCCTCTTGTTGATTTTTTTAATCACCATGGCCTTGGACTTGTTCTCTTTGGCCTTCAAGATTCGGGCCTTGTCCTTGTCAGTAAGCTTGCACTTCAACGATTCCAACCATGCCCTCAGCGCTGGTTCTGCTGAGGCGGGGTCAAAGGATCTCGAGGACACAGGGCAATTCTGAGGATGGGGCGGTGTTCCAAACAACAGGCTGGGCTTATTGGTTTTTGCACCATACGCTCCCATAGGACTCAGCAGGACAAGAAAGAGCTGAACTTGTTTTTGTTTTCTTTAATGTTGGTGGGAGATTGGAATCCTGTGAATGCTACAAATTCAAATGGTAACTAATTTTCATGCGATACCCAAATGAGCTGTCTTCAATCAGTATTGATCTCACCTGGCATATGTCAAAATTTTGCCCAACAGGGAGAAACACCATGCAACACCAAAGGTAAGCTTCCCACAACGACACAGAGGTCCATGGTTCAGGTCGGATCATCAAAGCCACAAACCTGAAGTAGGCCATAAAAGGCATCAAGGAAGAACGGGGTTGTTCGGTGATCCACCAACATCCTCTGCACACTGCCAGAAGTCCAAGGAGAGCCCATCTGCATGTTATCCTTGGTCCCAGAAAAGATATGTCCAAAACAAAGTGTTCACATAACAATGAACATAAACAAGCTAGTGAGGGTAAGGGTCAAAGGATGTGACATTTACTAGTAGGAGTGCCTGTAATCACTAATAGCCATACAATATATGTTATATATTATATGTGTTGTTATATATATTATATATAATTATGCTAATGATAGTTCAAGATTATAATATATAAAATATATTTTATAACGAAGCTTAGCTAAATCATATTGTTAATTATACCATATGGATTGCACACTTGTTTGAAAAGGGATGGTTGCCCAACACCCCAAAAATAAATCCCATCAAACATCTTACGATGAAACTGTTGCAAAACCAAAGGTACTGGTTTGCTTCCCGCACATACTGTCTTGAAGAATCCCCTAGCACCCGGCGCAGAGACCGTTTGGAAGTGGATCGGTTGACCCAAACGAAACTGGAGCAGGGAGGGCCCCCAATTAGGAGCCCTCCCGGTTTCAATTGCAGGATCAGCATGATGATCTTCATGTACCCGGCCCTGGGCGGCCAGCTGGCTGCAAACACGAAAGGGTCAGTTGAGTGGAGTTGCATTTATCTCTGGGAGTCGTATCACTATACCTTGTTTGATTTGAAATTTGGCTGGGACTTTTGCATTGTGGATAATGTTGAATCCAAGAGGTCACCAATTATTAAGCTCGAACTGTTTCCAAGATTCTGTGCGTGATTAATCTCAAACTGTTCAACTAGCCACTGGTGCAAAAATGCACATAAACATAATATTGAACCATTGTCTTTGAGCAAAGTAATCAAGAAGTTCAGCAGGCTCACTCAGATAAAATTTCTTGGCACCCAGACATTGACAAAATGTCACCCGTATCACCATCGTTCAGGTCGAAGCGTCCACTTAGCACAGACGGACAATTGTGTTCAAAGCACCATATTTCTGGTCGAGTATTTCACATGGTTCATAAGTAAGATTTCCCCTCTTTAAAAGGATTCGATTTCAAAGGTTTGCAATCATGAATGAACACTGTCATGGGCTGATTAGCATTGCAAACTTCTAAAGATACAAGGGCCCTAGAAGCACACTTTGAGCACCGGGCGCGTTCAAACCTTGTTCACCTAAGCACACAAACACATACTGATGCAATTTTTGATACTAATGTTGATCGAATAGGATGCAATGTGGGCTTAAGAATTACAAGCTAAACAAGATTATAATATAATTGTAGCATATGTCGTGCTCCCAGCAGTGGCAGTGATCATAACAAAGCAATGATATATCATATAAACACCGGATTGACGACCACTGGAATGCTATGTGGGGTAAGTCACCATCAATCAACTATACTTGTTGTTATTATAATTAATACATAAAGTGTGCAACCTTCAACGATCCATATTTGTACCATAATATATGATTCCCGAAAGCTGGGGCACAGACTGTAGTAGTTTGATACAGCTGCAGCTCCACAGAAGCCGTCCACGACATCCAGTCTGGGATACGCTGGGTCAATAGGCAATTCCTCCAGACTTACTTCTCACATGACCTCATATGTATTTTAGCTCGTGTGTTTCCAAAGACAAATAGGAAATTATATATCGTTTCCAGGTTCTTTCCTGCCCTTTTAGAATCCACCCCAAAGACAAAATCTAAAGTTTCCAAGGTCCAAACACGATAGGATTCTTCAGCAGCAGCATTCTGGGCCACGTAATCCGGCAAATGCAACCTGAATTCTTTGCCAAATCCAGAAAATGGGTGGATGCAAAGGATGGATCAATACCACAATAAATCATGCCATGTGTTGTCTTGATTTTCTAATTTTCTGAAAAGCAACATGATGAGCGGAACTCCCCATTTCAGAAGAAGATTGGATGCCTTCTTAGATAGTGCCAGTTGGGATGATGTCCAGGAAGGACGGGAACGTGGCGCCATCACAGCACCGGCACTGAGGTACCGATTTCTGAAATCTGAGAGCTGAGCCAGTTGTCTCTGATGGGACCAATGCAGAGTCCAGGGTGCTTGCAATCAGGCAAATGCTAGCGATATTGAAGATAAAACAAACTGCCACTACACCAAACCCAAAGTGACACATTGGCAATGATTTTCACTGATCATACTGGCGGATCAAGACATGTTCACAGCAAATATCCTTTCAAATGCAAAATTGTGATCACCCTGGGCTTCTGGCTGCTGGTCCCTACGGTCCAAGATTTATAAATAAGATTTCAATTGTTTTTGGATTCCATGCTCACGAAATGCAGAACGTAATAGATAACTTGTTTTGAATAGACTATAATCTATAGTTGGTATTCCATGCCAGCCAGTCTATGCCAAGAGTGCCAGTCGCGCTCGAAATGTGCACTACTATGCTGGTAATCATTGCATGGTGGATCATTGCACAAGACTTGTTAAGGATATTTGCTGGATAACCTGCCATGGTGACTTGACCTATACAATGCAATGGACTCCCCAATATTTTTGCTAGACACACCATTGCAAAAACCAGCCACCCCTGGGAAAATAAAAATGATGGAATGTCATACTGCATCCATCTCGCCAAAGTTTTAGGGCACCTAAGCCAGGGCTCACGACACATCCTCGGACACTTCAAGCTGAGATGGAGGAATCCAGCAGGCCAGCATTTTGGCCAGCTGCCACCTTAGGATGGAATCAGGTATCATAAGAGTGAAATTTGTTAGTTCAAATATACAGACCCATCACCGAAAGATAGGTTGATGATCACCAATATCATGATAGCTCTACGATCTACTATATAATATATTTAATTATATATTAATTAATGTGAATAATATGTCAATTTATGATATATAAAATCACAAATAAATTGAGATTGCTGATAATTGATGATATATAATCACATGCTTCCCACAAACACTTCAAAAGATCAATCATGTGTTTTGAACCGATTGTTGTAGACTGTTTGATTTGGCTGGCGTGTTCCAGAACAGTGACACATTGGGAAATGCGTTGCATTACTATCACAATGTTCAACACCTCAAACCTACCAATTCACAATCTTGGACCTTCAGAATGAGATGATGACCGGTACAATACCAAAGAAGCGTTGTACTATGGTGCATAGCTTTGGAATGCAGGGCTAAGCACCAGGCGCCGTTGCTGGCCCACCCCGCTTGGACCAGCCAACGCTGACACCATTTTGCTTGTTTGCCTACAGGCACATCAACTCAGTATAAGAGCATGCCAACTAAACTTATATTTCATTGATTGAAATCAAAAAACACAAAATATAACCGAATAACATATTCGACAATTGTTATTGCTGGCCCTATAGAACTTCAAGTTTGACTAGCCCTCCAATATTTACACGCATGAACCTATTGAAAAGGGCCTGAATGTCAGACAGCCCTGTTCCTTCTTGAACCGCTCGAATGGTATCCTTTGTGACGTCCTTGACATAGAAAGATGCACTGCTAGATCGCGATACAACCAGCCTCAGAAATTTGGTAATCAGTAGGGGTGGTGCCCCTTGTTTTCAGATGGCAACACACTCGATCTATTGGGCAAACAGTGCAGTGATAATTGTTAGCTGGTTTGAGCTCCGGGCAAGACTTGAATGCGGGTTGCTTTTTCAGCAAGATTAGGCTCCAGTCCCTCTGGAGGCATCATAGTCCAAGACCTGTGCACTTGGTGATATTGATGGATTTTTTTTGGGACCCAAAGCAACAACCCAAACATTTATAAATTTCCATCCATATACCAAACATCATATTATATAATGTTCTACTGTGTGGGTTCTCATGTCTGCTCGAAACTATGTTTCACTATTCTACTGTGATGTTTTATTTGGCTGATAAATCAATTTATTATATTCAAATGGCACTAGCTGAGGAAACCACTTCTGAACCAACAGTTCGTCATCAGGAGGATAACGAAGTTGTGGGTCGTTGACCAACTGCCGGAGCATCGTCAAGTTCACAGTCCTTGCCTCCCAACAGAGCACAGCGGGATGAAATTAATGCACTGGTTTAATCATATCGACAACCTGGGGGATATTTAAATTTATAAATGTGTAAGACCAAAGTTTGGAGTACTTGTACAAATCATAGCTCAAACCAGGCTACATGACATCGAAAACTATTTTTGCAATTTCTTGTTTAGAGTACCAATGGTAACGTACACAAAAATATACTACTTAGCGCTTGTACTTTGTCTAATAATAAATAAATTTATATAATATATAATATATACTTGCACATGTTGCACATCAAAACGTATATATGTAATACACATGCACATATGAAGACGGAAAAACACCATCAACATGCATCAGCTGTAAAATTGAATTTGCTTAGCCTACATATAATATGTGCTTACTTTGATCAACATTTTGTTGCTTTGATTGACTAGCCAGTATGTTTCTGGTCTCACATGCCCCCACCCACACCCAGGTAGGCTCACCATAGCTTTCTTCGCTTCTGATTCAACTTCTTTCTGCCTTACAGCTGGGTCTTCCTCTCCATCCTTTGCGGCCATGGACGATGCTTCACCTTTGTCTTTCTGCTCATCTTTCCCTTCAGGCTCCTGACAATAGTTCCATATCACCAAAAATAACAATATCATGGATGGGACTGGGGTGTTATGATTTTGACCTTGAAATGTGGCGGTGTTTTCTTACACAGTTCAACAAAAAACTGACGACACATACTAAAGCAGTCGACAATTGTGTGAACTTCTTTTGTACTCAACACAGTCCTTATGCTGCTCATGTTGGCTTTCCTTCTTCGGATCTTTGGCTGGTGCAGGTTTTGTGGCAAGCTTCCCAGGGCTCTGTGAATTAGATCGCTTGAGAATAGCCCTCTTCTTCGAAGTCTTCATTTTGGGGGTCACACTGGTCTTTGCTTTTTTTTGGGGGGGCTCCCCAGTGGATGCAATCTCAACATCACCCGGTTCTTCCCCAGCACCATCACCCTCAGCCACTCCAGTCTGGCCAGTAGCTTTCGCGACCGCAGGCTTGCTGGATGCAGCTGCGGCTGTAGAAGCATCTCTCTTGCCCCTTCCCCGTCCCCGTGCTCCCCGTCCACGACCCCGACCCCGACCTTTCCCTCTTCCCCTGTGTGGGACACCAGACGTTTCATCCTCCTCTGCAAAGTGCCTGTCAGGATCTTCAATTTCCATCTGCGCTTCCTTCTCCAGTTGGCGTAGTGCTTTCTGTCCCTGTGGGCCATGCATCACATCAGTTTTTATATAGAAAAATATCTGACGACTGTTTGATATGGTAAGAGTTCATCAATGTAAGATTGCATAAATTAGTAATCTGAAAATATATCACGGATCACGTTAGTTTGCATACATAATAATTGTGACATCATCAAACTACATAGCACACACACACGCACTAACAGTATATATATCATTTTCGGAGCATTTATACACCATATGCTGGACGTCTCTTTTTGACAATGCTAAGGCATCAATAGTGTGAAGTTTGTTTGGAGTCACTCCCCCCAAAAAACAAACAAACTGGCCTTCAGAAACTCACTATTCATCTCAGCCTCATCTTGGGCCGAGTCTGCAAGTGACTTGTCAACCTGCTTCATCAAGTCGGTGGGAAGGTCCGGCAATTCTGCCAGTGGCTGTCGATCCTGTGGGCAGCAGTTCACATGCTTGGGGTGCGTCGTGCTCTATCTTTTTTATTTTTGACTCATCAGACAATTTGTAGCCTACATACTGTACAACTTGTGTGTGTAGAATCAAGAGGAATATATTTCCTTGCCTTGAAGGTTGCTTTTGAGACTTTCTCATCTGCGTTTCCTTCCAAGTCAGACTGCATGTCCTCCTCCAAAGCCTCTGCAACCTTTGCTTTTTTGCTTTCTGATGGGATCTCCGGGGCAGTGGGTTCAGTTTGGCTTGCCTGCTTTGCGTGTTTCTGCTTTGTGTCTTCTGGTTTTTCCACCCTTGCCTCGATGGCTTTTCCCTTTGTTTTTTGGGATGTTGGTTCCTCAACGGGGGGCGTAGGTACCACAGGTGGCTCACTACCCCCTGCATGGACATCACGAGGACCATCAAACATCGAAAGGGGACGTGTCTTCCCTGGCGACATCACGCATTCATCATCCGAAAGAATTTGGACTGTCTCGTTGTCTTGGAACCCCACCTCCAAACATACCACACCCTGTTCATCTATCAACTCATCATCAGTGGGCACTTCCTCCTCAGGGATCTCCTCTTCATTCTCTTCACTTCATCATCACATGGGTCTATGGTAGTATCGACTTCCAACCGATCTCCCAAGTTTGAAGTAGAGGTACCCCTTTCCAAACGCCATTGTGACTCTATGAAGGGCTGCATGGGATGTATGGGGGATGGAGAACACTCAGGCATGGCATCACCGATGGGTTGCGTATCCACTTCATCAGGGTTGCCTTCTTTCACCTGGCCAGGTGGCGACAGGATAGCTTTTTTGTCTCCATTAAGTTAGCCAAAACAAAAAATGATATTAATTTTATTTAGGCTGGCAAAGCAATGCGAAAATCACACAGTAAAATATGCATCCGTGGGCACAGGTTCACTGTTATATTTATTTACACAATGTAATATTATAAATTGTGTGTTGTACTATGCGAGCTAGATATAAATTCATATAACGTAACACTAAAAGAATTCACTCACTACCGTTGATAAGTTACGATGAAAAACAAAAAGAAACACACACCATCCATTCCCACCTTCTCAGACTTCTTGTCGCTCATTCCACGCCCCCGACTTGCCACCCTTTTCCCATCTGGAGTCAACAGGTTATTTTCCTGTACGTCCCAAGAGCTGGGCTGATTAGCATCAGGATGGAAAATCTAAATAAGGGTGTGTGTGTGTGGGTGTGAAGTTTTGAGAAATGTGATCTAATTGAACAGGAACAAGCCAACATAATTAATACCACTCATGTATAACTCAAACATGCTAAAGGTCACGCTGTTGCATATCACATGCATGCTGGCACATTATGCCGTCTAAACTTCAGAATGCTATAATCATTCCCAAGCAAATGACGCAAGCGAGTCCTGCAGCTTGGTTCTGATCATCTCTTTGATGGTCTCAATCCGAGAATGGCCAGGCCTGATATGTATATTAACATGTGCTACTGGCACTGCATAGGGGCAAAACAGACCATTTGCTCAGGCAAAAAAACATATACAAAAATCAGATACCCCACATATTACAGTTATAAATCATTGCTTTTTAAAGGACTTATGCACCTGGTTCCCTTGAAAAGAAATGGTAAACCCTATAATATTAAATATATTAATTAATTGAATAAACGATAAATTTGGTGCCCGGATCCAGGCCTGGCCCCAGGGTTTCTCTGAAAGCGATCCATGCACCAGGATGCTGCTCCCATCAAAGTACCCGCTTCAACTATGGCCCAGGCCTAGGCAGGTCACGACCCCAAACCACAACCAGTGTCCTACGACTTCATAGTATGACAGCACATGAGTGTTTCTTTCACATCATCAGATTGTAAAACAAAATCAAGACAAGGACAGTAAGCTAGCAAGATTGAGATCAAGCCTGATGCTGTTCAAACCGGCGCCACGGATTCAAGCGGTAGTGGCTCGACGCCCAAGCGAGGCAAGTCTGGCCGTGGCAGAGTTTCTGAAGAATTTAGATACAACAATATTTATGAGTTCAAACGAAATCAAGAGGACAGGCTCATATATCAATAAATATAGGTGGTACCAAATAAGATGATCTGGGATGTATTTGATGGGATGACCACACCTCCAGTTCTTTGCGTCGTGGCAGGTCGTGTGCAAACGACGCTAGGTATCCAAGAATCAGCTCGAAATTGTGATCGCTCTGAACCTGCCAACAAAGAGACATGGGAAAACCAACATCACTAATATATGAAAACGGTAGGAATCATCACAATGTTCTTGACCATACACCCTAACAACATTTGTTCATAACTTTTTGAATATTGGCTGGCCTCCCTTTCAGAAATCGTAGCACGCTTGCCCTCCAGGATGATAAAGCGAAACTTCGGGACCTCACATGTTTGCATATGATAGGAAAACATTTGTTTTGCTGAGATAGCTCCATGCGAACAATAAACATCATTGGTGTGTCAATCAGACAACTACTATCGATATAGAATATGGAAAAAATGATCAAATTTGTTGAAGTTTGTCAAGCTATGTAACTAATAAATATATAATATAATGTTTGCATCTGTAAGATTCTGGGTTTAAGGCCAGTCTGATATCATCTTCACGAAGCCCAGCCCGCAAGCGCAATACTTTGCGCCGCTTGGAGATGAAGCCTTCATCTTCACAAAATGTCTTCAGGAACTCCTGCAACAGAATTTATTGAAGGGATCAGGCCCTAGGAATCAAGGCTCTCCAAATCCTAAATCAAATTATGGGTGACTGTTTAGAAATTCATCCATCCTAGTGCTTTGAACATGTGGAGCCACTAGCACTCCTTGGCCAACGCAACGCGCATTGTATTCAAGCGCTTGGGTGTCGACATGGATGGCTGAACAACAGCCATCTCTTGAGATGGCTAGGACCATGTGCAACAAAAACAATTGCTTGGGATGTGTCCATGGTCATATTACTTATTCAATTAATTTATAACATGACGATTTTCTACTATGCCACCCTTTCACAAGTTCAAGCCAAAAGGATAAAAGGGATATATATGTGCCAACGAATTCCCATGACAATCCATGCACACTCCCAGGCAGGAGTGATGGTGGGTGCAGGGCAGGGCTAGTTGGCACCCGGAAGTTCATATAGGTCGATGATATCTTCACCGGTCAGGCTTTCTAAGTAGCCTGAGCAACGCGGTCATAGTAGGTGGGCCCAATTACTTGAATTCAGAGCTTGCACAACGAAAGGAAATTATGATAATGAGAAAGTCCCAACATTTTTTGGTGCAAGCTGGAATTCAAGTAATTGAGCGCCGGGCCAATAGCGAAAGCTTTCTTCATAACTCATGGCTAGAGCGGACAGGTGAGGATCTGTTTTGATTTTGGCATGTTCATCCATTTTGTTGGAATAAGTGGTTGGTTGATGTTCTGAAAGCATCAGACTGATGGACACAATTTGTATCAATTTGTTGTTCTGCTAGAAATTAGTCATGATTATTTACGATAATTCTCAATGGTGAAGTATGACAATCAATATGTTCCAATTACATCATTTTACTATCTTTGCTTGGTTGCATCCCAAAGCAACCAAGTGGGCCAAAATGGCCTTCATCATCTCCAACCTCACGCATTTGCACAGAGATAACATCAACATACCATTAATGTAGGTGTAGATACCTGCCAAGTGCAAACAAAGGTGTTTCACGCCAAACAATGGTCGCCTCTAAACCACCTTTGTTTTAAAGGTCGAGGAACCCCAGGGTATACATATGTGTGTAAATATGTTATATATACATAATTACACTATATATACTCTATATGTATATATTATAGATAAGCTAGAAAAGAGATGGAATGGGATGCGAACGAGAAAAGCGCCTTCAAGATGCCGATTTGCATCGTTTTTGGCAAACGAGAAAAGCCGCTGCTTGTGCCAGAAAAGCTCAATACCATCCCATGAACCGACCATGACTGGGCGTAATTTTACTCATGCCCAGTAGTGGCATAGTATGCGTGCGCGCGTGGTTTAAAAACAAGAAAACACATGAAAACAGCATTGAATATCATATAATATCATATAATTTGGCATTAAATAGTCGTAATATCTTGTAATCTGGGCAACCCAATACATCCCAATACGAAACCTACCATGACTGGGGATGGTTTATACCACCCAAGTCATGGTGACTTGGGGATGCCCAGGACACCTCCGCAAGGAGCTGCTGCAGCACCATGGTGACGGCCCCACGTCGCCCTTCCAAGCGATCCTGGGCGGTCGGAGATCGAAGGACGTAGGTCTTGAGATGTCTGATGATTCTGATGTCTTGAGAACAGTTGAGAACAGTTGAGAACAGTTGAGAATAGACAACATCACCTTTTTTGATGGAAACTGGAAGATCTGGAAGAACAGGACTTGCATTTCCTCTTTGAACGCTAGGTTTCGTGGTGGTTAACCATCGTGAAGTTTAAGCACTATGAAATCCCATCATTCTAGGCAAAATACGCCAACTAGTGGTCCTCCACCGAGAAGCACCTGACATTTTGCAGCGTCGATGTGGAACCTGGCTGCACACCACTCCATTGTCATGGCATGGGCAAGTCTGGGAACACAGATTCATCTCCCCATCCGCCACCTTCACCAAGAAGGGGCTGGAGCATAGGATGGTGCCTAAGCCCAGAAAATCCTTCAATGACATGTTGATTTACATGTCAATGTATTCTCACATTTCTATACATTTCTCACTTTTGTGAAAGTCCACCAGTGCCAGAAGGAAGGGGCCATTGTGTCACATCTTTCGTCGTGGCCACTGTGAAGTTTCGTGCTGAGCTCAGTGCTCCAGATTCTCTTTGCGCAGCTCACCAGTCAGAAGCACCAGGTAAAGTGGGCCACGCCAAGATTCACCTCGCTGCTGGGAATGACCCCCAAAAAAGATCGAAAAATCAGTTGCCACTGTTTTGCTAGGACTTCACTTTTCATCACTTTTCTATCTTTTGTGGGGGTTGCCAGGGTTGCCATATAGTATATACTTTGACATACTTTGATACTGTATGATGTGATGATATCTACAACACAACCATCACAAGTGGCTCTGGGAGCACCAACTGATGACTAAACGTTGCAGGATGAAGATAGCTTCTTCCAAGCGCGGCGCCAAAAGCAGCAAGGCCTGCGGCATTTTTTCATGCAGCATCTGGGCAGGTCTGGGAAGAAAAACTTCGCTCCTGCGTGGGTTGTAGTCTCAGCTGTGAGGCGACACACATCAGCGCACCTGAATCTGCTGGTAGAGCTGCAAACACTTCAGTGGGTTCAATCTATTCAAAGTTTTCAACAACATTGACGGATATTTCTCTGACAACATCCGGAAACCAGCTTGAGTTGATGCGTGGAAAGTTTTGCAAAACGCGGTTCTGTCTTCGGACAATTTCGGACATCCTATGCCCTGGTGGGCAGATAAAGGAGTTTAGAATCAGAAGCAATTAGATGTACTTCATGAGCTTTGTCGGCTTATATTGGCGAGCCCGGTGCAAGACTCTGAGGATGTGGAAATGGGCATTTCAGATATCATTTCAAGCGAAATCACTGGGTTTTCTTAGATCGGTGTTGCCTGTGGAACACATCTCGAAAGACAAGGACAAACCAGCCATGTCAAAAATATGTCATGTCCCAGGCGTCTCTAAATGCATCCTTGGGGCTAATCATCGGAGGCACGTGTGCGAGAATTGTTGTTGGTTGAAACTTGGTCTCAACCTGGGCACCGCCACAGCCAAAGTATTTCTCGTCATCCCGTGGTTTTGTTTTGTGAGAGCTATACTCGTAGGAACCATTCAGAAATTAAATGGTCTTAAGTTATGTCAAGTTCCAATTGTCAGATTCTCCTCTGAATTTTAGCCATTTCAAGCCACATTTCGCCATGAAAAAACCACCTGGCATCTGTCCATCTGACTGGCACAGCTTCCGGCCAATCCCTCCAGTGGGATGAGAACAGAATAGTGGGCACCTCAATTCTGGATCCAGCGACTGTCAATGGGATAATCACAACTGATTGGCTCAGGGGAAATCTACAGGTTTTACCGTATTACCCAGGTTAAAAACATGTTTAAAACCATGTTGAATTGTAAAGGGGTTCCCCTTTAAATGTTCCTATCATCCAGTTCTCGGAGACAATTTGTGCCATGGCCAGTTGTGACTTCGATGTCTCAGCGTGCTGCAGAGGCTTTCACAGTAGCACCCGCCGCTGCAATCTGCCTTCACGGGCATACTTTTAGGAGACTGCAAAAATCAGGAATCTGAGACTTAGGGGGCTTTCAAATTCATTCTGCGCATTTGTCTCAGAATTTTTTTATTTGACTAGGTGACGGATACATGATCTTCATCAATATGTCCACTAAACATATTATCTCTTGAAGCCTATTGATATATACATATATATATACATACACGTACTATACACATACACACACATATATATAACATATAATATAATATAATATAATATAATATAATATAATAGAATAGAATAGAATATAATATAATACAATATAATATAATATAATATAATATATATATATTATACTATCTATCTGTCTGTCTGTCTATCTCATTATCTATCTAATTATATCTATTTATCTATCTATATATCAAAATCTACTATGAAAATCTCTTCAGTCATCCGTCAGGATGGGCTAGGGCCACCTCTGGAGGTCGGAGGCCCAGCACCAGCTCTCCAACGCGGAGGCCGTGGACGAATTTGCCCAAGGACAACACCTGGCTGAAAACATGGCCAGGTGCGAAATTGGACCATAGGCGAGGATAATATCACCATAAAATGCCATAAATCATTCCCATTCATTCCCTATATATCATTTATAGGTGCTCATTAATGATAGACTGATGATATAATATGATATAAATGATGTAATGATATTTATAGGGAATGATAGACTGACTGTGACTGTTCATTTTATATACGCATGGTTTTTAATCATGGTTTGATGTAGACAACTATACCGACTCCAATGTACTAAGATTTAGAAACGTCGACTCGCAATCAAACAAAATCAAATAACGAGGTACTGTACCCTGAATGCCCTTGCCTTCCCGGTGAAGAAAATCCCTGGCACAAAAGCACCAGACCTGAAGGCAGCCAAGTTGTTCCATGTTGCTCGGCCATTTCTGGATGTATTTTAATTGGGCATTATAAATTATTTATATCTCTATATATATATACACATATTGTGCGTATACACATATTCATGCACACACATGTTTATGATATATTCATTGATAAACTGGGGATATACTACTTGCCTGCCTTCATTCGGACATATTTGGACTACATGCACTAGTGTCTCAAGTGTATCACATTCTGGGGATAGAAAAGGGGCTTGCTCATTTTCTTCTCCGCACACATTGTCCCATCCACATTAGTGCATGGACGTGTTTGGAAATCTCGTTGCAGAGCGCACCCTGCATGGTGAGCCACGCAGGATTCATTGAAAATGTGCCAAGCATCCAGCCTTAGCTTTGAAGGGAATGCTACTGGCTCCAGGCAACTACTGTAATTGCCTTGGCTGATGAAATTGCTGCCCTTTGACGTAGGCTTTGCCTCACGCCAAATACCTGACATGCCTTTAACAAGTAGGCCAAGCAGCCAATGAATTGGTGGGGATTGTTGCCCAGGCTCAATGAATCAATCGCTACTCAGGGAGCTTGAATTTCACCCAAGTTCAGCTCTCCGAACTGGCTCAACACGGCTTATGATTAATATTGGGTCCCAAAGTGCTACTCCCAATCTGGCCTCGCAACGACTCCTCAAGCAAAGTGAATTTGGCGGGAGTCTTTGGAAAAACTCTCGCAGCTGCGTGCTTTGCGAAGCTGGGCGCTTGCGCAGGGTGCTTGTAGCTGCATCCTGAGAGCAAGCCAGGGCTTCTGATGGGGCCATAGAATTAACACCCCCAGTCACACCACTATCACCGCCATTTCAAATTCAAGGACTACATCATATGTCAAATAAGGAAATCCATGGAATTTCGATCTAGCCCATGCTGTAGCTTTCACAATGTTTGCCTCGACCGCTTCGAGCCTGGGAAGTGTCAATACATCACGGCTGAATCTTCGTCGCTGTTGGCAACATCGATGTCAGTGTCGGTTGACACAGTCGACACTTCCTCGTCGCTAACTTCCGAGCGCCTCACATCCTCCGCAGCCAAAACAGGGTGAACAAGCACAAGCACCCTGCCCGTCAACGGGGAAATTGTGGCATGCAGTGATATGTAGTGCATGTATGTTACAAATTGTTACAATGTTAATCCAAGGAAATTGAACCCGACCATGTTAATCATGGTTACTCCAATGTTAATCCAAGGTTAATCCTTAAGAAATGCCATAAGAAAACTCCAACATCTACCGTGGTCCGGGATCCTCTACCGTGGCCCGCTCGGGTCGCTCGGGCTCCAGATGCTCCAGATGCTCCAGCAGCACAGGTGGATCCGTTGGAGCGCTGGGAGCAACCACTCCAGATGGCACTGGCACCTGACAGCGCCGTCTGGAAAGTCCTGCGGTTGGTCCTGCCTGAAATCATTGATCAATGGATTGGTTTTAAGGGAAAATCTACAGGAAACCATGGTTTTTACCATCAAATATAGGGGTTTCCTGTAAATTTCCCGTCATCCAATTCTGTGAATTGAATAATTGAATGAAATGCTATGAATTGCTATTAATTGGTCAAGTCAATTGATTTGCATAGTAATTGATAAAATTCAACTTAAATCAACTAAACGATACTAAATGGTTAATGAGTCCGCCAACAGTGGCAAAGAAGCGGTGACATGTCTTGAGCAGGTCTTCACCAACGTCTCGTATCCGCATCATAAGTTGTTCTCTGTATTTCGCACCCTCTGCATCCTTGTTTGCAGGACTGTCTCGAACTCCGACCCTCATCAAGGAATCATACCTCCAAGCTTTACACTGTGACTCAGCTTCGACAAGCACCTGTGCAGCCCTCATCGGTGGAGGTTCCAGTGAAGCTGGTGGCTCTGACAGTGTAGCCTGCATAGGCACCTCAACTGAATCTGCAAGCAGTCAATTGACAGTGGCAAACAGATCTGAACAGGTCTTCACCAACATCTCATATATCATTCTCTCAAC
>Ga0126342_10009802_pt1 | contig 17150 bp, 20 predicted proteins | sample Cyp1metagenome_FD_92528 | JGI IMG/M metagenome (GOLD analysis project Ga0126342, IMG submission 92528) | Coral microbial communities from Lord Howe Island, Old Settlement Bay, Australia - Cyphastrea 1 metagenome | ecosystem: Host-associated > Invertebrates > Cnidaria > Coral ... | reverse complement strand
GACAGAGCCCAGCGCGGCCAAAACCCTGGTATAACTTTTGCATGAGTAGTCAAATCTGCCAACTCCACCTCGTTACCTTGTTTAATCTTGCTCCAAATTGTGCAGATGCCTGCAATACAATACTAAGAATGCCTTAAGAATTTGAGGGACCCTCGGCCTGTTGTAGTGCAAATTTGCCTGTATTTAAAAATAAGAATTTGAGGGACCCTGGACCTCAAGCTTTCGGATTCTTCACCAGCGCTCGGGCTGTAACCTTTCTCCTGTCAAAACCTTTGTTTCTGCCTCAAAACAAACTCCTGGTTGCATCCTTATTGTTCGGGTTGGTAATACCCCTTTTCCATCCCTTTCCAAGAACCATCAAACCAACCATCCCATTCCGATGATGAACGTATATCTTCAAACATCCATTGCTGATGCTTAGATCCACATCGAACTGTCAACCATCAAAAAGGGTGGTTCATATCCCCATGTTTGATCATACCCATCCACAAAATCCAAATTTCACACTGCAAACAAAAGTACGACTAGTCATGATTTGTGTGTGTGGCGATTGTTCTTCTGTTGTTTTTGCTGAGACAAATTCCCGCCTGGCGCTGTCACCTAGGTTCGATGTTGCACCTTCCGTCACCGATGCCCTTGACTGCACCTGGCAGATGTGGTCAAGGAAACTACCTAAATGGTGGTCCATACACACACCACCTCTGTACACTGTATACTATTCAATCATATTCAATCAATTCGAAACACGGATTTCATTGACATATCCATGGGGCATCACTGGCGATCCAAATGACATATCCATGGAATCCATGGGCATTTCATATTTCAGCCACCGCGCCAGACGTTGACGTTCAGCATATTTTTGGATCGCTCGCCTTCCTGCGACGGGGATGGGATTTGCTCGCCATTTTTTGGGGGTTGGCTTTCAGCCGCTCGTAAATCCCTGTCGCCAACAATTTCTGGGTTTGATGGGTTTGTGTGAAAAGATGTGAAAATAAATATGAGTGCCCTTCAAAATATATTGGTTTTAAAATCTTTAAACCTATATATATATATAGATATTTATTTGTATATATATATATATTATGATGTTCTCCTGTGTCTCCTTAAAGGACCCAGTTCATCCAATTTTCATCATTGGAGGTTTCCAAAGTGGGGGTGTTTTTGTTCCTGGGGGTAGCCCTATGTTAGGAAACCTCCACATTGACAAAGATGTTGAAATCCTTGGTGAAACCCCTGGTTCATAGAATTGGATGATGGGAAAATTTACAGGAAAGACCTATATTTGATGGTAAAAACCATGGTTTGATGTAGATTTTCCCTTAAACCAATCCATTGACTGGTGACGACTGGGGATCCACTTAAGACATCGCCTGGCGGTTCCAGATTCAGGGCGCGGAGGTGCAGGGCACGCTGGCGGAGCATCTCCTCGTCATCTGGCTCCACCTTAGCAGAAAATGTCGGAAATGTTGACCACATTAAGGTAACAGGTAACCATACATATGTCATACATGGGCTTCTCTATCATCTATTGTGGCAAGCTAATTTGATGATATTTGAATGAATATATATATATATACTGTGTATATATATATACTGTGTATATATATTATATATACACATATATGGAGACATGTATATGTGTACAATAGAATGTCTACATAGACACAAGGTAAGTATTGTATGTGTCTATGTGTGCATATATATAGAGAGAGAGAGAGAAAAAAAAAAACGGCCAACACTGCTGAGCTGCCAACTTGAAGAATGGGTGATATGGATCAAGGGGAACTAACGTGATCACTCACAGACTCACAGACTGGGGAAGTCGTGCTTTGTCCGAAAATTCAGTACCCCAAATCCAGTGCTTTTGCTCATGGTCCGATAATTCTCATATGGCCATTTGGAGGGTATACCTTGATTTCATACACACTCATAGTAGTTAATTGGGGATCATCATCCCAAATAAAGGCATGGCGGAATTCAACCTGCCAATCAATCTGCCCAGCAGGGTGAACTGTGCGTGCGCTTAAAGTACATATGGGCCAACAAGGCACGGAAGAATGTCATACATCCCCAGAATGTGTTTTTGGTGGTTTTAACCCATCCCAAAAAAGTAACTTGAGTTGGGATTTGGACCTGGATGATGCAAAATGTTTGAAGTGCTTGAAATCACGAGCCAAATGATGTGGAACATGGCCACACGCTGCTGATAACTGGATCGTTTCAGGCCTGGTGAGAGTGGAAGGAAGGCAACTTGATTGTAAGACCATAGCCCATTCCCCTGCCAATCCTGACACCACAAACTCATTGAGGAATGCAGCAAATGGAAATGAAGATCATCAAGATTGGTCTATATAATGTTCACCCCTAAAATAGTGGATGAAATTCAGAGTCTGCCGTTTTGTTCCAAAAAAAATGGTGTCACAAGCATGTCGACTCTGCGTCGTTCTGGGAATCCCGGCTGGTTCAAGAGCAAAAGGCCGAAAGTGCCGCCCAAATGGAGGGACCTCCACTCTGCAAATTCCACGTCTCAAGCGACTCAACTCGTCTCGAGATTCGAGAAGTAAAGATCCAACATGTTTCATCGCCGTACTAACATGAGGTCGACCAGGACATCTACCTGAATCTACCTGATCGTATGCTCATATTGATCCGGCACAGCTGTCACGGCACCTTCGCCTTAAATGACTCGTTCGCCACAGTCCCCATGTTGAACAACCGTGGAGTTGACGGGGCAGCTGCACGCGTTTGTCGGTTCAGCTGTTTGTGGCGCTTGGGCAGCAGCGGCCGCGGATGCACGGGAAACTTGACGACAATTTGAAACACCATTTGAAGATCCTGCGCCACAGGATATGTCGGTGAATATATGTTCATATAAGCAATATATTGAATATATTGTACTCAGTCGTCATCTCCACGCTTTTTGGAAAGAGTTACATGAGTTCTATCATGTTCTATCCCTTTATTTGGAGCATCTCCCTCCCATCATCTGTTTTTGTTTAAATATGTGGTATTTGGGTCTCTTATGGTCTCTTTTTATCTGTTTATTTGGCTTGCGCTTTCCGGCTTTTGCTTGGACCCCCAAAACCTATTCCCTTCAAATTGTCGCCTGCAATTCGCTGGGGTCCCATGCATTCGCAGCTGCCATTGCCCCGCTAGCCATACCACTAGGGGAATCAGGAATGAACTATTCACTACATACTGTACAGGAAGAATGTAGTCATTTAGTAATGGAATGTAGTGGACTATTCAATGCTCAGGGATTAAAATCCTGGAAACCATAGGAAACCATCGATCAACAGGACGGACCTTGCGTTTCGAGAAAATCTGTGGGTCAAGTGATTGGGGTACTCACGCAGCCACCAAATTGGTTAATTTGGTTATTTACTCACCATCCAACCCCTTTCCAACTTGATCTGACTGCCTTTTTTTGTAAACCTGACTGCAAATTGTGGCAAAGTCATGCATGTCCAAGCTGTTGCAAGCTTGGGCCGAACAGTCATGTCATTTGCAGCAAATGGGCATTTTCGTTGGATGTTTCATCTTCTATCCATGCTCGGTGAGTTTGCGGCTCGAGCATCCAGAATGGTACGGTTTGCCGGAAAAGGATGCAAAACTTTGGAGCGTGAGCCGAGTTGCCATGGCAATCCGGCAACAAACACAAGTTGGCTCTCCTCCTCCTCCTCCCTCCTCCTCCTCCTCCTCATCATCATCATCATCATCATCTGGAAGCGCTTGCTACTTCTTGGTTCCCACCTTCTGCAAGTTCTGCGCCGCAGCCGCCAGGCGTGGCAAATGGAAGAAACCCTGTGACGCGGCGGTGGTGTGACTGGAAGAGGACGAACCAACCTGAGATTTGATACCTAAGACTTACTGGTGCTTACTTAGTAAGGAATGGATGGGAATGGGGGTTGCTGGGATTATTATTCATAGTTATTGTGGATCATTCCCGAAAATTCCCTACGTTTAGCACCAGTAAGATGATCATCTTTACTTTCATAGATGGAGAACAAGAACTGTCACCGGTGTTTTCTCAACAGATTAGGACCCATGAGGCCCCTGGCTTTGGGGTTCCAAAGTTGCACGTGGAACGGGAACACAATTTAAAAAAACTGCAGTCCGCAATCTTCAGACGGAGCCAATTGCACATATTGGCCATCCAAAATCAGATGCTCCCGGCATCCTTTTTCTGGTCCACTCCAATCGAAGATTCCCCGGTTTTCTTCTTTCAAATGGTCTCCCCATCTATCCACAACTTGGCCTCGTGATCCTCCCCCATCACTGAGAATTCGTATGGCGCGCCAGCAACCACCTCAACTCCGGTCAGGGCATGTCAGAAACTGTCAGAATGGTGTGTCAGGGGGGATGACTCGAAGAATAGAATTTCTTCAAGTAAGCACGTGCCTTTCTTAGAACCCTTCGTCTACCATGATGAATATATAGGTATAATTATGTCGATATGTCTCATATGGTATGCATACAGATATGTATAGTGTGTATATATATAGGGTATGATGTGATGATCAGTGTGTGTATAGAATATATACATGTAGGAGAGAGAGAGAGAGAGAGAAAATGATATGCATGATATAAGATACAGATACAATATGATGTATCCATATCTATCCTATACTATATTATCCTTTTCTATCCTGTATTGTACTATGCTATGCTACAAACCAGGCTATACTATACTACACCATGATACATGCATAGAAAATCATAGAAATATAATGTCTAACATGTATGTTAATACATATATAATCATATATATATATATATATCAAAATAATGTACGCGTGTACAGATATATATATATATATACGTATATGTATATTATTATTATTATCATTATTATTATTATTACACACAAAAAAAATGTATATATATATATATATATATTATTATTATTATTATTATTACATATATATATATATATATGTATAATTATATATGGTACGCCCAGAATGTATGTATTAATAGTATAATATACCAAGAATCCCACATCCTTGGTCTATGCAGGGGGTTCAATTTGACCATGTTTTCTAAAAAGGTCGGCTTTGGCTCCAAACGTCCAAGAGGTCGGCTTTCAAAGCATGGCAATCCTGGGTCCAGCGGGGATCGACGTCGCGTTGGTGGTTAGAAAACTTGTGGAAAATTACTATGATATGGTCAATGGGCATCATCATCCTGAATCCTAGAATGGATGTTTAGAAAAAATGTTTGAACCACAAGCCGGAAAAAGGTTGAAGCTACCTATCAAACTGCATCTTGCCTAATCAAACTACCCCAACCAATCTGTGTGCGTGCGCCTTTTTTGTGATACATCATGATTTACCCTCTGGTAATTTAACATAGCTATTGAAAATGACCATTTATAGTGGATTTTCCCATTATATAATCATGATGATTTTCCATAGTTATGTTAGTTTACCAGATGGTACATGATCCATGTCTCAACAGTACAACCCAGGAACTTCCTGGAATCGATCCCTTTCCAATCCCAGGTTTCGCGTTTTGCCCCCGGACCAGGGCTTGTCGTATCAACGCCGGCAATCTGGGACCCTCCTGGCGCACCAAAAAAACTGGGCAGTCTGTGAGTCCCTCGTCTTTTCTCCATCGATTCTTTGTTCAATCCCTCCCCTTTATGAATCACAAAGAACCTGGCCAAAAAAAAGTGACTGCATTCAATGCATTCGAAAAACCTCCGATCAAGCCGTCCAGAAGATCCAATCATGATAACTCAGGATGTTTACATCTATAAACAATCAGAAATCAGATACAAGAAACACCAAACACTCTAACCATGCTCAACAATAGGAACCAGCATTTTAAAACAATACCAGAGATGACGTTAATCTTTTGGACCCAACCTCTGGCTGCGGATCCACAGTAGCTACGCCTCAGTGGTTGAGTTTGTTCAGCAGATGACCCACAGTTTTTTTCGCTTCGTCGTCCAAAATGGAGTAGCCTATAGTAGCCTTAAAAATCTTGAAATCCCATGGTTTAGCTGAATATAGATTCTATATTAGATAAGTTTAGAAGTTTAGAATATCATGCTTGCCACTTCAAACGGGCCCATTTCCGGAATTCTGGGACGAACTCAGCTGTGGATCTCAGGTCCTGACTGGGTACCTTCCGGGAACCCGAGTCATTTTTTGTCCCTTGAAAAGCCCAACATCCAGCGGTTGATCATCACTTTTACCGGATCGTGGCTTGTAAATCTGGGAAGCCACATTGAGATCCAAAAGAAAGGTCAATGTTGGTGAATTTCGGGATGCTAAAAAAAGAAATGTGGGGCATTTGGATTGGTGTCTATCCTCCACAGAGGTTTCCTGCAAATGTTCCCTTAAACCGATTCTGGGTTTTTGTAGCCTCCGAGAGTTAGAATTCACCCAGATCCCTTTTTCAAACAGGGCTGCGCCTGTCGTGCAGACCCCACATTGGATTTCGGCCAAGTCCTGGGCAGATGCAGGGCTGGTGGCTGATCATGTCCTCCAAACTCGCAACAACTGGATGGTGAACAGATATCTTTATCCGCATGTTTGACAGTTGAATTACATTTTAGAGACCCATAGGGTTTCTTCCATGATGCCGAAATCATCTTAGGCTCATGTTTGATGAAGTCAAAAACCTAGTGAAAGCCCAACGGTTTTATCCTGGCTGGTTAAGAGCGGGATTCCTTTCACGAATGATAATTTCCAGTATATTGGATAGTATAACCCCCGAACTGGCTAATCATCAACCAACGAAGGCTTTGAGCACTGCTCACATGTGCAGATTATCCCAACCTTCGGGCAAAAGTGCCGCTAAGCCGCCATTGGATAGGACGCAAGCACGCGAAGGCTAACATGGCCACGCCGGCCATCAAGCCCAACCTGCAGAAAGGTGCAAACCACAGGGGATTGTTTTCTCAGGTCACCTGTTTTGGGGGAATTCACCAACAAATATATGGCTATGTCATGGGGATATCATGGAAATTCATGGAAATTTATGGAATATCAATATCAGTTATATCACCAACAATATGATCTACAAGGCAAGGTGCTAAGGCCCCCAAGCCATGGCCGTGCTAACAGAAAAAATGATGATTAAGCAGCGGATTTAGGTGACCCGTATGTTCAAACAAACCCCCACGTCACCTATGTTGGGGAATTTAAGATAGTTGGGGTAAATTGAACCACAAGTTCATCCCCTATTTAAGGGAGGATTTCAAGCATCACCTTCAGATAGTTGTTGGTAGTGGATCCTTTCATGGTTGAGGTTCAAATAGGACATTTCCCCACCCTGTGTCATGGCAGCTGGTGAGACGCAAAAGCAGATCAACCCCGAAAATGGGGATATTAGTTGATACAGCTTTTCAGTGGCAGTGGTGGGCAATGGTTGGTAGGGCGTATCCCAATTTTGAACCATAGCTGCTAGCTGCCATAGCTGCACACCCAGGGGATTCCGACCCCCAGGGGCTGACCCTCTGCGCCCATGCGCCGCTGGCGCCGTGGCACCGGGTGCACCCGCGGCCGCGGGTGCCTTCGTGGCCGTGGCTTTGGGGGGGCAAAATTTCGGCCGCAGCTGGGCATGTTTGGCAGCTAACCATGCGTTTTCTTCCTTGGGGTACCCAAGTTTGACAACTAGTTTATGATGTTCATTGAAGTTCCATGAATCAAAGTTTGAACCCCACAAATGCCAGTAATGATGGCAAATTTCAGGAAGGTTTTTCAGAACCATCTAGGACAGTCGGGTCAGGTTTGCGATTCAGAGTTTAGAGGCTCCCAAATACATATCTGGTCCCAAACGGTCCCCAATTTCGCCTTTTGCTCAACGTTCACGAGGCCTTGCAGGTCCCACTTGGAATCGACATGAAAACCATGGCACTGAAAGATGACTCCCTGTACCAAGCGCCTCGGGATCCCAACTCCCTGGCCTCACGAAATTCAGATTTCGTCAGCGCCAGGATGTGGATTGGATGTTTACCAGTTCCATCCAATTCCTCTATCTTGGAAGGAAATCAATGGGAAATATGGGTCTATATGGGTCTGGTTCATAGTTGGATCTTTCAGAAATGGGATGCTTTCACTATCGAAAATCACTAGGCGCTGTGCCCGGTGTCTCAAGGCGAACGAAACACAGAGCAAGGACCCTTTGGGCTTGGGATCGTGTGACATTCTGGGCATCCGGCCGGTGAAACTGATCGCCTGCCATGTGTTGAGACCATCATGCTGCTTCATCCCTCATTTTTAGAGTTCTCATTTGAGGCCAAGGAAATGCTGCCTCAAGATGGAAGATGATGGAAGATAGCCTCAACATAGCCATTGTAGGTACAGCATGGTACAGCCAAACTCTCAAGGAAGTCATCAGCTAAACCTATCACCCAGTCACCTTCGGAGCGGCGTGGGCACGGGCTCCGGGTAGCTGCGATGCCGGGCCGCCTCGGGACATGGTGTTCTTCTCCAATGTGGTATATCTAATGATGTTCAAATGGCAGTGGGTCAAAACCCTATCCCCCTGGTGAACATCAAAATAGCTGGTAAATGGATGTTCATCCCCCTAAAAATGGTATGTATAGGTATTGATCCATAGCCAAATATGAGTTTGGCGCACAAAACTTCCCCCAGCTGCAGAGTGTGGATCTGCCCTGAGTTGGTTGAACCGGATGTTTGTCACCAGTTGCTGGTTGGACAAATTCATTGGTATTTCAAGCAGACATATATAGAAATAGACAAATCAACGAAAACAGATGGTAATCCAAAATAAACATATATAAGGATGGCGAAGACCAGCCCTAGATCAGTAGGGTTTTAGATCAGTAGGGTTTTTAGCATTCTCCAAAAGTCAGAAAGAAGATGTTTCCTGAAAAAAAAAGTTGTTCTTGATACATTTGAGAAAATTTGGAATAGGTAAACTTTCTTGAAGGAACCACTTGCCACTTGCCACTTGGCCTCTTGCAAATCCCCTTTTTCAACATTTTCTGTGTGCCACTTGTGACATCACCACTGACACTTGGGAGACTATCACTTTGTACTTGATTTGAGTTTGAATGTTGATGTTTTGCTGGCCAGTGACACTTGTGCGTGTAAGCAAAATCCCATCCGAAATTGATACAGAAATTTCTCAAAAAGTTTTCACACTTGCTGAGGCCAGGCGCGCAAAAAAAAATGTGCATCTCGAAATTTGGATCTTGGGGTAGCTCGCAACAATTGATATCCTACCGTCATTGGCTACCGGTACCAATGGCACGTTTCTACACGCCAGCACCGCGCCTTGGCATCATCAAACTGTGAAGCCTGCCACCGCAATGACTCGATCGAGGCAATGTGAAACCGACTCAATAAGAACACTACAGTAACAATGTTTGCCTTGTCTAATAGGGAAAAAAAAGGTACTGATTTTGATTGATTTTGTGCCAATCCGATTTCATCAAAACTGAAATTTTGGGCCTGTCTACCCCACGTCTTACCTGGAGACGGGTCTCCCAGTTCGCCATGGGATCATTCCAGGGAGACCAATGACAGGCCATTGGGGATCAGAGTTCAAGTCATGGGAATCTCGCCAAACGGCGAATTCCAGTTGGGTGTGTCTGAAAATAGTGTACCCCTAAACCCAATGGTTAATGATCATTATCCCTATTAAATGGCTATAATTGGGAATATACCCTATTTTCAGACAAACCCAGTTGGGGATTCATGATGCCTGTGTCATATGTGTCATAGACGTCCATGATGTCGATGGCTTGCCAGCAGAATCTCCAAAAAAAAAATCCTCTCACTTCATTCGCTAAAAACCGGCCGTATCTTTACGGTTTGGCACCCTTGATCAACCCTGGTGGGAGTTCCTGAAAACCACAGGCGGTCATCGGTGGGCCACACCAAGACAACAAGAGTATGTCTTCAAAAAATCAAAACTCAGGAGGCAAACGAATCATCAATCAATGGATTGGTTTGAGGGAAAATCTACAGGAAAGCCCCATATTTAATGGGAAAATCCATGGCTTCCTGTAAATTTTCCCTTAAACCAATCCAATCAATCAAAAATGGGGCCTTCTTTACATACGAAACTACTGGATTTCCAGCCACCGGTTTTGAAGTCTGCGAGGAGTGCAAACTTCACCGCTTTTGATACCAGCTCCGACTCCTGAACCTATTTAAAATGGTCCCCAATGGATCCATGGCCGAACCCAAAACAACAATTACCCATTAAATCCCATTGAAGTTATTTTCAGCATATTAAAGCATATTAACTCATCATATACTCATCATCTACTGATTCCATTCAGATCCGGTGAGATGTCGTCAGGTTTATCGCTGCCCCACTTAGCTCGGAGCTGCCTGGGAACCAACTGCTGCCATCTGTCCACAGCCCCCGCCACTGATCGCTAGCGCTTCTTAAATCAGCCTCTTTGTCTGAGCCCAACAGCTGATGATGAAAAAAATGTGAAAAACCTCAATGGCTCATGTGCAAAAAGCAACAACTGGACTTGGGAAAATGACATGACTTGGTCTAGTCAAAGACCAGCTTTTCTTCCAGGTCTTTGCATCTAACCGAAATTGTTGGCCCTGCCGTGGAGAAAATCTTGCTGCCCACCAGGCAAGAAGCAATCGATCCAAATGGGCCGGCATGGCTGAGCAAAAGATCAAGTCACAGAGATTACAATCCCCATCTTAGTTGCATCCCACTCGGACATCAATGTCTCTTTTGTTGTTGGCTGCATTTCCAGTTTTGACCCACACCCCGAGCGTTGTCGTCTTTTCAGCCTTCCAATGGCATGTCCTTTGGCCGCGAAAGGCGGAAAAGCTCCATGTCTGGATCCAAGAACTCTTTGAAGGGGAAATTTACAGCAAACCCTCCATATTATCCATATTTATGATGTGCTCTAAAATCTTCGAAAAAAACATGGCTTAAAAATTGGCATTTTAAATGGTGCCGAAACCATTCAGACCATTCCTGCATGGCGGTTCTCAGGGACCCTTCCAGGAGCTCTCACCCGATTTGCTGTTGAAGTAGAACTTCCTGCGAAACGCTGCAAGGTCTCGGGGTCGACACGGTTAGGGCAGGTGAAGTCAGGGCCAGTCCCTCCAAATTTGGGGATTCTCCATCGGGGAGACTCCAATTTATATAATTTATGCCCAAAATTCGGAGAAAAAGAATGTTCTAGATTCTAGGCCAATGACGGCCATTGGTGTTGTATCCCCAACTTGAGGAGGTTCATACGAGCCTGGAAAATGATGGGATTTTGATATGCCGAATACAGATTGCCTAGAGACCTGGCAGGATTTGAGCCCGTGACCATCTGCTTCCAAGACCGCTTCAAAATGCCCCGGGAGCTTGGGGGTTCGAGTGAAAAATCACCGAGTTGGACTCAGGCCTGCCCCTCCCCTTGCAGCCGCTAGCTTTCGTGATTTTCCGACAAAGCCAAAATCAAAGCCCCTGCCTTCCAGGTACCTCTTTGGAATACATCAGCACCCAGCCATCAGTCAAAGGTAGGGCCTGGCGACCCGTATCATGTGGCGATATTTTTCGGTCCAGAAAGCTACCCCACGGGCTTGACACATCCATATCTTGGGTACCTTACCAGGCACCAGAAACAGCAATGGTGAAACACTTTGATATTGGGGTTCGATGACCATTCACTCGATGTATCCCCAAAACTCTTCCAAGGCCTCTGCATTATGATGGTCATCCTCACACTGCAATTGCCTGTATTTTTCTGTAGCTTTCTCTGCTTCCCAAACCCACAGGCATTGGATGGCATTGGTTGTTATGATCTTGAAGCATGCACACACTTGGCACTTAGTATCAACAATTGTTGGATAATGTTCCATGAGTTATATGTCCCATGTTATCCCCATTTAGCCTCTGGTAAACTATATAACATAACTATGGAAAATCAGCATTTTTTATAGGTAAATCAACTATAAATTATGGAAAATCAGCATTTTTGATTGGTAAATCAACTATAAATTATGGAAAATCAGCATTTTTGATTGGTAAATCAACTATAAATGGGCCATGTTCAATAGCTGTTTCGTATGTTTACCAGGCCGGGTATCCCCCATGTCCCACATCTCCAGGGCCTTGGATCGTTCTCTCGGCTTCCGTGCCAGGTTCTCAGCCTGAGATGCCTGGAGCCGCAAACCAAGCCCCAGGTTCCCAGATGTTCCAGGCTTGGGGATGATTTTCCCAGGTTGAGAGAATGATTTTCCAGGGTTTTTTGGGGATGAACTTAAGATCAAACCCTCATTTTGAGCCAAAAAAATGACACAATCAACACATTTACAAAACATCCGTCAAGCTGCCAGCCAATTCATCCGCCACAAGACCTGGTCGAGAAATGTCGAGAAGGCACATCGGGACTCTCTCGAAAGCAGCTAAGGGGTTTGGTGCCAATTTGTGGCCAGTTCACAAAAGGGACCTTGCGTTTTGTCTACTTTACCATTCATTTTGGCAGGTCAATGATTTTAGATGATTTTGAAGCATGGCCACATCATCTGAATCAAATGTCTAGAGCTCAAAAAACTGCCAACCTGGTATTCCAACATGGCAATGCAGCACGACCTATACCTCCAAACCCACTGCTTTAAAACCTTACTGCCCTAATAAAACACAAAAAAAAATTGCCACTTTACATGCACCCTCAGCAAACCCAAATATCACATGGCCCAATATATCCAAATTCATGTCCCCACAATTGGCGCTGTCCCCCATTCGTGGATGATATCAAAAACAATGGCTTTCTCCAGGTGACTCCCACCTCATCCCACAGCACGCCCTGCACGTTCTCTGGCGGGTCCACAGCAGCATCAGCCTTGATATATGGTCATCCAGGAATCCTTGATTCCATTGAGAATAATGATGGTTATAGGTGCCAAAGTATCATTGATAACAATATAATGATCATAAAACCAATAATAATGGGTGTGTATCCATGTGTATCTATATCCTTATGAATGGATTGATGACCATCCACTTTTATATCTTTATGGGAAAATGACCCATGTTTGGGGTTACACGGGGATTCGGGGCCCGGGATAATTTGCACATTTTTATATTTTGAACATGATTCTACTACATTGATGTTGTGTAAGATCAAGATGCGTTTAAATGTTATACCGGTGACATAGAGATGTCGGACCTGGTCCTCTGGGGTGCTTCATACATGGTTCATCTTCAATGAATTGACACACATGTTGCTACGCTGCTTGTTGCTTGCGGGGGTTTCAGGGGGGGTGACAACGTTCTTGATAGTACGCTCTTGATGGTTCATTTTTCATGCACTGACATACGTGTTGCATACGTGTTGATACGCTGTGCACTCTTCGTGTTACATGAGTTGATACTTTGCTGCTACAAGTACGCTCCTCATGGTTCCAGTGCATGAAGTGACATACATGTTGGCCACGGAACTGAAAAATGGAGGATGTGATGAAGGAAAATCTTGTCAAAAAAGAGTTTTGGAGATGATGGGGCACACAATCCCCTGCAAATACCATTGAAAGTGTGTTTTGGACCCCGTCCTCATGGCATTTCGTGGCCATTTTCCAACGATCGATGTTCACAAAACACTGAGAGGGTTGCAAAAACCATTGCACACTGCTGCTGAAAATGTTGATTTCGTCAGGGGCCTCGAGCCCCCGTGTTACCATGTTTTGAACATGGCACATGGATATGGTTGGTGCCGTTGGTGCCAAAGATGGCCAAATCGGGTTGTCCATTGGTAAGGAAGCTGGGACCTGGTTGTTTCAACCCATGACACGATATGACACGGTTGTATCGTAAATCGGGGATCAACAAATGGCTATATTTCTCAAGAATGGTGTCAAAATTGAGTTGCTGGCCCATCTAGCCTATTCCAAGTTGGAGTCAGCAAGGGTCATTCTGGAAATTCGAAAGATTCCAAAATCGCTAATTGATTTGCACACGCCGACAATTGCTTTGGGTTTGATCCACCATCCAAGACCCAGCTTGAGTCAAGTTGAGGTAAACAGGGTGTAAATGCTGAGATATCAGGGATGAGAACTGTATGATGAAGCCATGAGTTTTTGGAGTTGCCATATCCTCCTGGGTGTCAGGGCCTGATGCGTCAACTGCACCAAGTCTGCCGTGACGTCCCGGTTCTCGGCCTGGAGTTCAGCTGTGCTTTGCTGGGAGGAGACACCAGGAAACCATCGTTCTTAGCATGGAATGTACCAGTTTGAGCAGCAAACACACCGCAAAAAAAGGTGTCGCCACTTCGAGTGGCACCTTACAAAAAGCATTGTCAAACAGCAATATTTAGCATTTCTTGGGTCAAACGTGGCGCCATCACCATCTGCCGGTAGTTTTACATGTGACAAATGTGCCAGTAGGTGAACACGGAAGTGATGTCTGCCACTCAATATAAGGTGGAACTTGATCTGGCTAGACCATCACCATCTCGGGGGGCGAGGGGGGGACCACCAAACGCTGGGTCAGATATACCAGTATAGTTTTTGGATTGGATTTACTACTGTATAATTGTATAATTTACCATTCTTCTGCAGCTTTTGTGGATTACCAGAGATGATTTTGCCACCTGCCTGCGTGCCGGAAGCTGCTTCTGTAGCACCAGTCAGCTCGCCATCCATGGTGGCACCGGGGGAGGGCACCAGGGTCGCGCTGGGTGCTGTTGCGGTGACTGGGGCCCAAGGAAACCAAAAAAAAAAACAAAAAATTAAATCGCAAAAATCATGGCAAATTCATGGCAAATTCAACCATTTCCATTCGTTTTGCGGTTTAATATCGTGTGGGAAACCCCAATCAAACTGCTGAGTTTTTTGTTGGGACCATTGCTTGGAAGTGATTGGAATAAGGGAATCCACCAGGCGAACTCAGTCACCAAGCCCAATAAACCCCAATCGGGGATAGTTTATTGAGTTTACCTCATTAATCGGCATTTGTTTGGGAATGTCCAATGGACATAATATGTTTCGATGACTTGTTCAAAACACTGCGAGACAGCAAATCTGATGACGATGTTGCAAGAGTCTAGAATCTGGTCCTTGCGGTAGGCTTAAAATTCGAGCACTTCTGGTGGCCATATCTGCTACGTTTTCTTGCAAACATTAGGTCAAGAAACACAAACAACTGCACCTGACCATCTGTTTGCCCGCTCCATGCTCATACATCACTTGGCCCCAGACTTACAGTAACAAAGAGGAAAACATAGGAAAACTCCATCTTTGGTGGTAAAACCCTTAGTTGGGTGCCGCTCTGCCCACAAATCAACATATCACGAAACCGAAGACGACTCCCCATCGGCCAGTCAGTTCATATCTTTTGTCATCGGGATGTGGCGATTCCCCAGCTGCACATTTTATGCGAATTTTTCGCTGCGACTTTTCGCTGCGACTGGGCTGACTGGGCGTCTAAGAGATATCCAGAATCGGATTTTGCTGAAACCGGGGATGGGTCTACCTAAACCGGGATTCAACTTGATTCAACCATCAATTTACAGGGAGTCAACCAGCCAAAATTTGGACAAAGTTGGGGTACACGATTTTCGGAAACCCACTCCAATTCAGGGACATTAACAGGGAAAATGATGATCAACCTAAACAAATGGGTGTTTCTCTCAAACTTAGGGTACCCCAAAACTCGAATGCCGTCCACAAAAAATGCCAATAACATTTCGGTCAACACATGTGCCATGGTCAAAACACCATGGATTGCTGGATTTATCGGGTGTGGTCATCCATCCCATCATGGGAATCCTTACAATGCGTACACATGCATGAGACAAATCAATGGTCAACATGGACTGTGCGGCACATGTCAATGGACTCAGGACTTCTGATCGGCTCGTCTCATTCCATCGATTTGAGATGATCAACCATAAAATGACCAAAGATGCAGAAACCAGCCAACGAATAAGTGGTGCAATGTCTTTGGGATGTCAGTTGAGACATGGCAAAATCACCTGAGACATCTCGAGGGAGCGTGGGGCTCAAGCGCCTGGGGCACCTCGCAGGCGCCAAAATCCAACCAGAAATGGCTATAGGCTATATAAGTGATTCCTTCAAATGAACAGACAATGGGTGATTGGTAGATATTGGTAGTGGTTGACCACCAACATCACTCAAAAAAACAAACCAATAGAAATCAAACAACAATGTCTGGAACATTTTGTGCATCACTAAGGAGTCTTTTTCATCCAAGAGACGGCTGGGATCCTCCTCCACGACTCCGGAACCTGGAGAAGTTTCACCCCACAGGATCCTAGACCCACCAAGAATCAGTTTATGCTACGCACGTACTTATGTTATCTTATGTTGTTATCTAAAAGGGACGGGAATCTAAAAAAAAACACATCAAACATCAAACCATCTCACAATCCTCAGTTGTTCTTCCCTCTCAAAAAAAATGGGGCCCGAAGATTCTGCCGGCGCCTAAGGAGATCTCCTCCAAGTCAGACTGCAGGCGCGGCGCCTGTCAAATTGAGCGGAAAAATGTTAGATGTTCAGTGGGAATTTCATATGGTTGGGGCATATCGGCCTTCATCCTTATATATTTGGTAGGTACCTCAATTCAAGTACCTGAAATGACCATTGAGACTATAGATTATACACTAGACTATATTACGCTATATTGTACAGTAATGTCCTCATTCTATCATCGCGTCACCTGCAGGTCCGGCGCTGTTTCCACGCGAACCTGCAGTCCCAGGGCGCCCACGGCGGAAAAAAAAAAAAACACCAGAAAGTATCAAAAAGGTAGCTAAGGGGACCAAATATCTAAATATGTGGCCTTGATTTATAACATATCCGCCAACCCTGGCTTGGGCACTAGCCGGGGCGGCGCCCAGGTCACGAAGCTTTGCTTGTCGCGTTGCTTCGCATGCTGAGGCGCTGGGTTTGGCTGGGGCCAACCCAAGCTTCTTTTGTTGCCGTTCAGCTGTAACGACGCGGCCGCGCGGCCGCTCTGGGGCCAGCCAAGTCTTGTTTTCCAATCTTGTCTTGTTGCCGTTGGAAGATCAGTATATAAGGGGTATGGAAGCTTCTTGTGAGGATGGGCCGACTAATGGGTGTGAAATAGTTTTAGGAATTTTTTTTTGAGCAGGTTTGGGAATTTTTTTTGGATTTCTTGGCTGGTACCATTTGCCTAGTGTTTGCAACGGTTTGGAACTTGAATTTGTCATTTTG
>Ga0126342_10009801_pt1 | contig 17153 bp, 17 predicted proteins | sample Cyp1metagenome_FD_92528 | JGI IMG/M metagenome (GOLD analysis project Ga0126342, IMG submission 92528) | Coral microbial communities from Lord Howe Island, Old Settlement Bay, Australia - Cyphastrea 1 metagenome | ecosystem: Host-associated > Invertebrates > Cnidaria > Coral ... | reverse complement strand
GGGGGAAAACAGAATTATAGAACAGCAGCGCTCCGACAAGAATTATAGAACGGGGCCCGGGAAACATTAATTATAGAACGGGGCCCGGGAAACATTAATTATAGAACGGGGCCCGGGAAACATTAATTATAGAACGAAAATGGGAAATCGGAGAAAAATGGGGGAAAACATAATTATAGAACAGCAGCGCTCCGACAAGAATTATAGAACGACGAAAAAAGTTAGGCGTAAATTCAGATACTTTTTTTTCACACCTTCCGAGGAAAACAGAATTATAGAACAACAGGGTACGGTAAATAACCGTACCTTCGTACTCCTCAACTTCCGTTCTATAATTCCGGCACTGACAGTATATATATTACACATATATATATATTACAATATACATATATATATATATGATATAAACCATGTTATATTATATTAAATTATATTATATATATGATATATAATATGTGATATACGATATACAATCTGATGTAATATATATATGATATTTTATATAAATGTCATATATTATATATCATATATTACATATTATTTATATATCATATACCATATATCATATATCAACTATAAAATATCATATATCATATTTCATATACAATATATAATATATAATATTTAATACATAATATATAATATTTAATAAGTATATATTATAATATATTATATATCATATATATGATAGACTATAAATAACTATATATTATATATGATATATTATATATTATGTGTATATATACATACATTATGTATACACACATGTATATATATACATAATGGATATATATATATATATAATATGATATGATATGATATGATATGATATAATGTAACGTAATGCAATATTATGTACTATAATATGATATAATATTTTTATCACATGATATACTTCAATATTATATAATATAATATGATATAGTATAACATAATACACTACAAAATAATAAACTACAATATAATATAATGTATTATCATATAATTCAATATGATATAATTTAATATAATATAATACAATACAACACAATACTTTCTGTATATAAGTTTTTTCCCCATGTGTATTTACTATATTATGAGATCGGCCATGGCTGCCATGGCTTTGATGTCTCTGGCTGTGCTCAGAGCCAGGCAGCCACCTCTCAGCTGCAAACCGTCGAAATTTTTCAACGAGAACAGTTGGCTTTGATCGAGGAAGGCAAAGCGGTCAGAGCGGGAGGATTTCATATGATTTCATGGTGATTTCATGGAGATTTGCAGATCTGATCTGGAAAGATGTGTTCCACTTTTCGGAGAGGTCTCGATGGGGTGATTTTTCGTTAGGTGTCGTGGCCATTGAGTTTGTTTCAAACAGGAACTACCTGCAGCCAGGCCGAAGAAAGGAACCAGAAGTCGCAACATCTTCACGCCCCAGTCCACCCAGTTCTCCAGCCTATACCCCCTCTGACTTGTCAGGTGCGCAGGTTCGCACTGTTGAAACATTGTGAAACCAAGTGTCAAACTAGAAAAAATGTGCAGGCTGTATACAGGCTGTAGAGGTAACATCCATTGATTTTGTAGTTTCATCAACGCTGTGCTGAAGGTGCTCCAGCTGCAGCTAGTGCACGTGCTCCGCCCAAGCACTCTGAAGTTCCAACGCCGTCGGCAGGCGCCCTGAGCGATTGGGCTTGGGCCCAACCAACATCCCATTAGAGTGGTTTGGGGGTCCAAATCGTCAGAATGCGTCTGATAATATGAGAATACCACTTTATGGGTCTGAAGCGCTTTTGCCTTCCACCCGGAAGCACGTCAGTCTGCTTTTGGTTGTGCAACTTCTATTTTCTGGGGGCCCAATGTCACTGCCAACACCTCCGAAGGATTCTTGTGGAACTCATACGCGGAAGAGCGAGCCAGTTCTTATTGGATTTGCAATGTCAAGTTCCTCCCCAATGCCCAGGTCATAAAGGACAATTTTTTGATGCTAAAAACCGGAATCACCAGACTCATACGGAGAATGGACGGGCACTGGCAAAAGAGCTTTGTTCATGCTCTTACATGCGCTACCTTTGTCGCAATCTGTAATCTGTGAGACCTGTGTCTGAGAAGGTGCAAAGCGGAAGGATCTGCCTACAACGTCAACTCGTGACAGCCACTTGCGGGCATTTTGTTTTCAGAAAGCCACACTTTTTTGACTGTGTATTTTCCACAAGATCCACAAGCGATCACAAGCGAAATTCCAAATTTGGCCTCCAAAATGTGCCTCCAGGTGGTCCACAGCCAAAACGCCTTCGACGTTGTTCGTCCATGGAACCAGGCAGATCTTCAACTGGTTGGAATGGAACTTGTGAAACTTGTGGATCTTGTGGAACTTGTTGTTTTCTGGAAATGCTGAACATCTCTCTGAAGTCTTCTTATGCCATGAAATAAGCACAGTACCATGCCATGGCAGGTTCCGAGACTTCATCAGAGCCGATGCGCAAGGAGTTGGTTTGTCAGTTTGACGTTTGGCGTTTGTATCAGTTGTATCAGTTGTGTCACTTGTATCAGTTGTATCAGTTGTGTCATCTCCAAAGTGGACATTTGCTAAGCATGGAGAAAACCCGCGAGAACGAATCAAATTTTGTTGAAGTTGCCGTGCCGCGCTATGCCGCAAGAAGCTTCTGGCGATGAGTGTCAAAGAACTACGAGAAAAGGCCAGAGAGCTGAGAGATGCTGAGAGATGCTGAGCGATGCTGAGGCTGAGAGTTTCAGAAATGGGCTCAGTCAGAGTCAAATCTGCAAGGCAAACGAGCTGAAGATTCCACCTCATCTTTGTATGGCTTGCCTGGAAAAGGCTGACTTGGTAGAGGCCCTTAGCTTCCGATGCGAAGCTGATTTGTTGTTGCTCAGGATGTCCGTTTAGTAGTGCAGGTTGCTGAAATGCCATATACCCTCCCATGTCAAACAGGATTGAACCGCAGATATTGCTTCAAGCTACTTTGAGCCATAAGGCAATCGCATCGCCAAAATTTTCCTAGGGATCGCCATGGCCTTGGTCGAGATCAAAGTAATCTTGGATTTTATGTGCCCGTGGTCCTTCATTGGCCTTCGTTCAATGCAGCTGGCCAGAGAACGTTTTGCCAGCCAACTGAATTTTGCTGTGGAGTTTGTCCCATTTGAATACGATGCACCGGGAAAATACCCATCAGATGCCTGGCACATCAACGCTGTCAAGATATCTCATGCGAAGACCAATTTGTTGATGGGTTCGAAGCCGCGGGCTTATAATGCTTATATGACTTATATATGCTGATATATTCTTATATACAATGGCTTGTAATCAAGTGAAGCCCTGCGATCATGATCTCTGGCTTGTTCTGAGATCCCAAGAAGACTGCTTGTCTAGACTGCTGTCACCATCCAAGGAAGGCACTGATTGGGTTGAGTACTGCAATAGCTTTGGTCCTGCGAAGGCGGGAACTTCATTTGTGATTTGGGATTGTAGTACACTGTAGATGTCGTAGAAATTCACCATGATTTCGCCCGATCTTAGAGCGGTTTGACTCATGGTTTCAAAATGTTTCAAAGATATTATTTTCATTCATTTTCGTTAATTTTTATGATTTATAGATATAGAGGAAACTGAGGAAACCATTGGCTACTGTCCTTCTACTGTCCTCCAAAAGTGATTGGCTACGAGGCCAAGTTCCTTCTGGAGGAGAAGCTGCCCCGCGCCTTTGCCATTGGCAAAGAGTTGGGCATTGAGTTTCGCCTTGATCGACGGATTGTGCACACAGCTGGATGCTTAGAGATGCCATTGCTGCCATGGTCCTTCCATGCCATGAAGATCTTTTTGCCACATGGAAGGTTGGGAGGTTACGGAGGTCGTGTTATACAAAGGTTCTTTTTGTGTTCTGATATCAGATTATCAACTTTCAGATCTGAACCAATGGCCTCGATTTACAGATATCAGATATCACATGATATTCATATCAGAATATTTACATGTATTTACATTGGATTCAGGGCTTTGCCCAGCTCCGACAGTTTGAAGGTGGACGTCAACACGGCGCTGCTGGTGGCGCAACGGCACCATGTGGCGGAGCGCTTCGCTGAGTTGACGCTGGCAGCGCACTTCGAGCAGCTGGAAGATCCCAACGATACCAAGGCGTTGGCATCGCGCTTGGAGGCCATGGTCGTTTGCTGTTTTTGTTTGGATGATCTTTTGATCCTTTGACTCAAGAGAGATAATATGTATTATATATATATATATATCATCAAATATATTATATATATATGTATAATAGAAGATACATTAAGATATATATGTTACATAGGTATAGTTAATTACATGACATGTGTATGATCACGCATAGACATGGCATTATCAAAAACTGAGCGCTGCGTGGCGTTGAGGCGCTCAACGTGGCTCCAGACGAGCTATTGGAGGCCCTGAAGGATCCCGAGAAGGCGTCCCGGTCGACACCTGGGACCATCAAAAAGCATCCAAAACAATGATTTTTCCATCCAAAATTTCAAAAACAGAAATCCAGCATCAGTGACATTTGTTGGATTTTGTGTGCAGATGTTTGCAGCTCTTTCTACATGTCCTTTCGAGTCAAAGTGCCTTGAAACCTGCGAACGCAAGCCACCTTCGCACCAAGGGCATCTCCAACTTGATCGCACAAAAACATGCGCATCATACAAGTACACGTATCAACCACTTTTGCAACTTGTACAACCACTGACAAATTTTTTTCCTGAGACCCTAAGGGAACCAAGAAAAAAACGAGTCAATCGGATAGACCACGTCAGGTCATGTCTGCGAGTGACACTAGATTCACAGTACAGAACTCATTGGAAAAATAGAACATGGTGAACATGTTAAAGCACCGAGGCTATTTTGGATGTGCATTTGCTTGTTCACCTGCGACAACTTTAGTGTGGCGGCAACAAGTCTTGTTCAGAAGACCAACGGCTGTTCATGCCTTGGCAAGTGTGAAATCGACTTGAGGAGGCACGGAATTGGGAACGAACTCAAGAGGTGCGACCAAGCCTACGAAGTGGTGTGCCGCAGTTTGAGTGTCTTGGAGACCAAGTGAGATGAAATCTGATGAAGCCCAGTGACAAACCGATGGGATGGGACGGGATGTCTGATAAGATCTGATCAGATTTGACAAGATCTGGTGATGAGATGTGAAGAGATGTGAAGAGATGTGAAGTGTGATGGCATCAGATGCGAAGTTTGTGAGGTCAAAGTCACAGAAAAGTCAAGCTATGCCGGGCCACGCCCAAGGATCCGCTGCGGCGGTGCAGATCTTTGTGCAGAGGCAGTTGGTGGACCTACCAGCCCCACTTACTTCGAGGAGCTGGTCTTCTCTAGCCCAAGGTACTTCGAGGAGTCCTCATTGTCATAGATTTCATAGTTGATCTATGTTGATGTCTGAAAAAAGAGTACAATGGTGTCAATGCTCACCGAAATCGAACCGATGTTTTTTTCACTGTGACAACAAGCGTACCTCATTCTCATTATTTTTTGAGTCTGTGCCAGAGTGCTTGGTTGTATCGCAAGCCTGCTACATATACAGCTTCCAAGTGTAAATACAAGCATTGATTCGGCTACATGAGCATTTAGGTGTGTACTTCAATTCAAACACCACTTCACGGCTGTTTGCTTTGGCCAGTCATGGAAAAGCACACATTCTTAACATCTCTCAACTGTTCAATCCATGAATCTAACATAATCTAAGAGTTCGCAACACCACATCCCAAGCAGCGCTTCCGAGATTCTCAGGAGATCTTCGAGAAGTGCCTGTCTCTACCAGAGCTCTGACCGAGAAAAAAGTGCGATGGTGAATGCCCTGCGATGTCGAAGGATGGACTTTGTCACTCTCCGCTTTTCGGATCAAATCAGGCAGGCAGGCGGTGGTTGTGGAGCCACTCGAAAGCAGCATCAGCATTTACAACACATGTTACCACTGTTACCTGCCAGATTGAAATCCACTACCCACTTCAAAAATCACCAGCATTTGCCAACTAGCCAAAACAAGCTGAGCTCGCCAGGGCTTGCACAAAGACTGCGCAAAAAAATATGCATGTATTTAAAAAACGATCAAAGTGCCTCTAAGCCTCCAAGCGCTGGATGGCACACTCTACTTTATGTTCAACTTCAATGAGGAGACAGGCTTGACAGCTGTTGACAGCTGTTGCATCTTGCTGCCTTCTGTTTCCTGCTGTTTCGTGCCGTTGCACAGTGGCCAGGTGGAGCAAGAAACCACGCTAGGCGACGTGGTCTGAATTTCTTGTGCTGTTTCCGTTTCTGGTATGGAACTGTGAAGAACTGTGAATTACATACTGTACCAAAGCAATCCAAAGCAATTATGTAGACTTATGTAGACTGTCAAATGCTGCTCGCAAGCATGTGCAGCTTAGAAATTGGGATAGGAAGTGTCATGGTTTTGCGAGGCACATGTAAACACTTTTTCCCTACAAAGTCAGAATAGTCAGACAGTTCAGAGTACTCCTGGGCTCACAAAACCCCAAGTTGACGAAGCTCATGGATGAACTGGACACTTTGTTTACTCAGTTTACTCAAGATCCCATCATATCCCATCCATTGATCTAGCCAATCTAGCCAAATTTAGCCTGAGAACAAACTGCTGACTGCTGAGCCTGCCAGATTTCCATGCGCAGATGGTAAAAGTGGCACAGTTGTTTGGCCACGTTTGGATGCCTAGCTTTGCGAATGGATTGCGGATGCCAGAAGCTCTGGAGGTCTTTTTGCATCACCCAAATTATATCGACTTCATCAACTGCATCTCCGGCAGAGTTGACGCTTCCTCTAGGTCCTATGTTTCCACAGCGTCCAAAATTTCAAGTTTAGCTGTTGGGAAGATAGAAAAACATGGGGCAATTGCTTAGGCAGTTGTTCAATCTGCAACTGCTGTTTCCGAGGTTCAGAACATTGGCAAGCCAGCGGACCAGGCAAATGAGCTCAAGAGAATCTGGAACCGTACAGTTTGGAAGATGAAACATATTGAAAAATGCTGAAACCTCCTCTTCTTCTAGCGTTGTCAAACTTTCAGGGATATTGACAGCCGTTCTGCCCAGGATCCGCTGCGTGACATACCCACAGCTGCACGAAATGTCTGTGAAGGCCGCATCTGTGCGAATGGAATGGACCAGACACAAGGAGCCTTGACCGAACCAGGACTCCAAGTTACCAGACTGAAGGCAAGTCACATTCTAGGTTCCCTCATTTGGAGATCCCACTGTTGGGTTGTGTCTGGTGAGGCATTGCAGCAGTGCCAGCTCATTTGCAAGGTGCTTGCCAGGTTCTGGATTTGTGCCCACTTGGGAAGTCTTTGCCTGAAAAAATCATGCAGACCGCAGACCATCCTTTAAACTCTTTGAACCAAAGGATGCCAGGTTAAGGTCTTTGTCATCCACTTGCAGAGTGCACCTCGCAGGGATGTATAGATTTGTGTGCTTGGAATCCTAACCAAGTTTCAATGTCAATGACCACTCACAATCAAGTCCACAGATCAGGGGCATTCCTTGGTCCAGGTACCTGAATTGGACGCCTAATCCAAAGCAGATGGCGCCCACTGACTTCGGCAAGCTATACAAAGTGAATAGCTACAGTCCCAGGCAGGTTTCCAAAAAACTCTGAAAACTCAAACAACTGAGCATTTATCAGAAGTCCTTTATCTCTGAATCGTCCAACCAGTTCAGAGAAATTCAGAAGCTGCTGGCATGTGACTAAATCGCAAGCAAGTGACCTTGATCCATTTCTGAGAATCTGCAGCGCTTTTTGGCTTTGCACTCCATTGTTTTTGCCTGACCTGTTCGTTGCTCTCCTCACCTTTTGGCCGAAGATGGTTCACTATCCGGATGAAATCGAGTATTCCGAGAAGTACCAGGATGACCGGTATGAGTACCGTCACGTTATCCTGAACAGAACTGCGGCAAAGGAAGTGTGGAAGTTGACCGATAGCATGAAGCGTTTGCTGGGGGAAGACGAGTGGCGTGGTGTGGGAGTGCAGCAAAGTCGTGGATGGGTTCACTATGAGTTCCACCGTCCAGAGCCACACATCTTGCTCTTTCGGCGTGAGCTCGGAACTGATCCAGTGACCGGAAAAAAGCCAACGGCGGCGTGATGCACTTTAAATGTGTCACTGCTGGTCGTTGGAACCGTGGGGGCTTTGCAGGCAAGTTTCATTCATAGAAGCCTTGAACATGAGGGCAACAATCCTGAGTAGCTGGCCACACAATGCACAGAGGTTTCTAGATGATCTTGATTTACCGCAAGTCTCAAAGGTTTCTGCTTCATATTTTGCAATGCCTGCACCTGAGAGATGACTAGACCAGAGGTACAGTGACACAGTAGATTTCCCTTGGGGAATTTCAGGGAAATGCTGTAATTAGAGCACGTCCGTAGATCTATCAACGGCGGGCAAGTAGTTAGGCTTTGCTTTGTTCCACATGGCATGAAGGCAAGACAATCTCACAGTCAAAAATCAAAAGATGGGATTAGCCACTGGAGCCACAAGTCAATTGTCAAGTGATGTGCGTATTGCAGCAAGACTTGATGACTTTTTCTACTTTCTCCTTCTGCGCTCAACAGTTCTAGCCGGTGGAGCAACATATGCAATATCTCCGACGCACAAGAGACTGACCACGTGCTTGGCACCAAAATAAGCTGCATGGCATGCATGGCATGTGCGCAGCTGCCAACTGCCGAGATTACGCACAGCAACCTGATCCCATAGCTGATTTGCTTGATTTCGGGCAGGTACTTGGAAATCCGCAACCCACACAAACGCGATCAATGCTGCTTGGTGTCATTTCAGCACTAGCTGATTTTCCAGAAAGTGCGAATTGCTATTTGACTCCTTGTGATGAAGCATGTTACGACTTGACCAGATTAAATTGTCTGTAAAATTCCTCCATGTACAAGCCAGAGTTACACTGTCGAAGTACAAAGTGAGATGAAGTCGAAGTGTTTTGTTGACATTTGTTGACGAGTCTCACTGAGTCTTGGACTTTGACGATGCGTCCCACAGCTACCTGCTGTTGCACGGGTCGTTGCACGATTGTGGTCCCGGGGGTCCTGGGGGTCCCGGTGTCCGCACTTTTGGCGCCTCGGTGACCTTTGTGGCATCGCGGCTGGCGCGGGACTTCGATGCCGCAGAGGTCTTGCGAAGAATGCGAAACGGAAAGGCCCCGATGTACCGATGGAAGGGAAAATTATGGAAAATTACAGGGAATGGCGGTAAATTGCGGTGACTTGCAATGCATCATATTGATGATCTTGATGTGATGTTTCACGCTTTCACGCAGTAATTGTTAAGTCAAAGATTTTTAGGTTATTTTAGGTTATAGTTTTTTGCCATGTTTTGTACGTATTGGAGTCGGAGCCCAATTCCAGTTGCATCCAATTGATGTAGACGGAGGTGAAGCAGCACAATCATTTGAATCACTTGGAACAGGCATGGCCTCGGCTCAAGTACACCATCAACCCAGTGCCAGTGCACGTGCAGTCCTTGAGGTTGGAGTGATACCGTTCTGTCAAATGCTGTACGTTTCCCACCTAACATTCGACAGATGAATCAATCTGCTTTCCTGCAGGCCAGGCTGCTTTGGTCTCTTAGTCGAAGATGAGAACGGGCACGCGAGCTTGCAGCCAGAGGAGGCTTTGCTTTTTTTCCCCAAACACCCTCTCCTTACTTTGGGCGTGTCGGATTGCTCTTGCTGTGGCGCGGTGCGAATTTTGAGATTGCTCGCGTAACCCTCTCGGCACTTTAGGCATGTCAGATCGCTCTCCTTGTGGCGCGAAGCTCATTTTTATAGTCAAGGAGATCTTGCGCATAGATCTTGACAAGGAGGTCTTTTCTAGAGAGCTTGCGCGGAGATCTTGACAGTGCAGAGAGCTCTTTTAGAGATCTTGTACAGAGATCTTCCAAGAGGTCTCTTACAGAGATCTTGCCAGCTCTTGTAGAGAGCTTGTACAGAGATCTCCTCAAGAGATCTTCTCTCATAGAGAGCTTCTGCAGAGATCCCTGAAACAGATCTTACCAACCTCTTATAGGGAGCTTGTACAGAGAGCATGCCAAGAGACCTCTGATAGAGATCTTGTACAGAGGCATTCTGAGCTTGAACAGATATCTGGCCAAGAGACCTCGTATAAAGAACTGTACAGAGATCTTGCCAAGAGGTCTCTTACAGAGATCTTGCCAACAGAGCTCTTATAGAGATCTTGTACAGAGATATTGCCCGGAGACCTCTTAATATAGAGATCTTGTGCAGAGGCCTGGTGAAGAGAACAGAGCTCTTGCGCAGAGCTCTTGTTTAGTGAGCTTGAAGAGAGATCTTATTTTGAGATCTCTTATAGAGATCTTCTGTGGAGATCTATTTTAGAGACGTTGTTCAGATAGTCTTGCAAAGGGATCTTGCACAGCAGCTTCTGCAGAGAACCTGTCATGGAGATCTTGCGCACGATCTTCTACAGAGATCTTCGCGCAGGGAACTTGCAGAATCTAACCTGGTATCTCTTCTTCCAGAGACCACCTTGAATGAACACCACCATGCTTTCACTACTAAGGTCGTTCTTGTTCTACTAGCTTGGAGCCACTGATGATTTTGGGTCCTTCCCACCTTTCCCTTTAGAATCCTAACTGCAAACTATTTGGGGTCTCTTGAGAAATTGGTAGAGTTGTCTAGAATCTAGAAAGAAGCAAGATCAAACTCTGGCAAAGTGGGTCTTTTGTATCATTTCACATAATGCTGTAGGGCAGCAAATCTGATTCCAGGTAGCGGCCCTGCTCCATCGAGAAGGTGCCAGAAGTGGTGGCACATGTCGAACCAGTACTTTTTGATTCCTTTCCTCTAGTGATCGCCGATCGGGATTTGTTGCGAATAGCAAACACCACAGCACACCGAACATATTTCATGCATCGGAAAACTCTTCAAACACAATAGACAGAGGAACTGCAAAGAATTGCAAATCAGACTCCATGGTTTTGCTTTTCGGTGTCACAGGCAATTTGCAGTCGTGGCACTTGGCTTTGGTCCAAGAACTGCACCGGCGCTACAATGCGGCATTGTCAGGCCAATGAACGGTTGTAGATATTTTGTGGCTACATTGTGGGGTCTTTCATTGAATATTTCTGGATGGTGATGCTTCTAGATGGTCGCAAATGGTGACGCCAGGATGTCAAGTTTACAGCTATGTCCGAGAGATGACCGATGAGGAAATCCTGCAGCTATGGGAGCAAAAGAAAACTGATGCAGCGAATCGTGGCACTGTGCCTGGCTCAGAGAGACTCACAACACTTGAAGTGCACGAAGGTTGCTGAAGGTTGGTTTGCAGTGCCACAACTCAGGAGGCCCATTATCAGATAGAGCTGTGGTTGAATCGCGATCATTGCAGAGTTGAGGAGAGCTCAACATTGAAAGAGAAGAACGATAGCATGATGTTTTACAAGTTATCAGCGTGCAGAAACAGATAGAGATAGGATCAATCGCACACCAGACACAACTGGACACCTGAAAACAGGAGCCAGAGGTTCAATGTGCGCTGCACTTCTTAAGCATACTGGCAGGGCTGTATCCTGGCATCAAGGCTTGGTATACCTCGGTATCATGCCATGCAGATTTGTTTCTGCGCAGAAGCAGCATACCAGATTGAGATTGCGAATAGATGACAAACTTGTCTTCTTTTGAGACAGAACCGCATAACTTGTTCACTTGTAGTTGTGAAGACATGGAAAGGCGTATCGAACGGAGTGGCGCGTTTTTGCGGAACGCGAGGATTTGGCAGGACGGTATCATTGTAGCGTGAGATTCAAGTAAACTACATTTAATATAAGCGACATGATTCAAAGTATGACTAGGCACAAGCAGAACCAGAGAAACTGCATGAATTGACATGAAACGAAACTATGCTATCTGTTGCTAGCTGATGTTGAAGGATCAATCGATTTGGCCTTGCGACTTCCTCAAGGTACGTTAGCTCTGCAGCTCGGTTTTGAAAGACATCCCACGTTCAGCGCGCTGTCGGCGCGGCGACCGTTTTGGCAGACCAACGGTCTCCTACCAGTTCTGCCTTTTTATGCCTTTTTGCCCAGAAACACAGCAGGTTTCAAATGGTCGGGGGGACAGCGTTTTGCTTAGGTGCTGCTGTTTGTTGTTTGTTTTCCACATTGTAGACCTGGTTCACAACATGTCCTGCTGGATCGGCTTCCCCCCACGGGCATCCTGGAAATGAATGTCCTGACTCCTGACTTGATGTTTCCTAAGGATAGATTGGAAACGCACGAGCAAAGGGAAAGCCCTGCTGCAAAGCCAGTTTAATCGACACTTGGCAGCTGGGATGACGGAGTTTACAGCCAAAGGTCACTTTGGGCAAGAACTTGAAAGATAAGAAGGCATGAAGTGGCCATGTCACGGTCATGTCATACTGTTCCGTAAGTTTCTTCCCGCTCCGATATGAGGGTTGCCGTCGGGTTTGAAAGCACATATCTGATGCCTTGCTACGTCGTCGATTGTCATGGCTCTGCTTGGAATCTGAGAAACTGACAGTGCGCACATGAAGGGCATCCTATTTCTTTGTCCGGTTGGGGCATGCTTGGTTGGGGGGGATGTTTACAGGCTACCCCCATACCGGCATGAACCAGGAGCAACATTCCATTTGACCTCCTGACGCTCGCTCATGCCCACCGGCCCTTTTTCCCACCCATTTCAACCACTTGCGCCATTTGCTTATGCCCACGGTTCCCTTCTCCCCAACCAACTATTTCCACCCATTCCTTTGCGCCCACACCGTCCGCACACGTCCGCGCATCCACGCTCGCTCATGCCCACCGGGCCCTTCTCCCCACCCATTTCCATCCATCCTCACACATACTTCCGGCGGACACCGTCCGCACGACTCAGCTCGCGCCCTACCAACGTGGACGAGAACCCAAGCATCGAAGATGCTTTTGGGGAAAAAGAAACCGTGACCGTGTTGTAATGTTGGCAGCGGGCAGAAATGCTCGGCCTTGGAGGACCAAGTCCATGTGCAGCTCCTCTGAAGGGAGCCACAGCAGAGAAGTGTACAGTGCGGACAGGTGCGATGAAATATGTGACGTGGTGCGCACCAACATGAACTACACGCTGCATGAGCTCCGCGACATCTGCTCCCGGGACAGAAAGGCTTTCAAGGCTGACAAAGCAGACCGCGCCAGAGTCACCAACCTATTGAAGGTCGCAGAAGACGACCGGCCGAAAGGTGCAAACTTCTGTGCCTACAGCTGAGACTTTTGAAGGTCTTGGCCGAAGGATCGGCGCTGGAGGTTTCTTGAATTCAATAAATTCAAAACAGCCTGCTAAAGGGTAATTTGCAGTCATTTGCAGTCTCCGCAGGAAAGGGTGAATTGAAAAGGGTGATATTGAGCTCGCCTAGCTATCAGCAAACATTTTGCTGGATTCCCGTTTTCAAGGAATGTCAGCACCATTTGACCACCTTCAAGATTGCAAGGGAGCAATCTATGCACTTCAGTTGAATCTCTACCGATGGATTCTAGAGCAGCTTGACACAAATCGATAGAGTTTGGGGGGAGCCTAGCAGCATAATAGCAACGTAATAGCGACGTGCTGTGCTGAAACTTGGTGCAGCATGGTGCAGGACATGTTGTTTTCACATATGGTAAGGTCTTATTATGGCGAGCGTGTGTCGCTCATGGCCATTGTTTCGATCCACCCTGAGGCGCTTGCCTCTCCAGCTATCTCGAAGTCATGTGAAGTCATGTTGGATACCCGTTGGAAAGTTAGGCTAGTTTTCTTCGAAGAGGTTTCTCCTAAGATCGAATGCAGGTTGAGCCCTTTTTCACAGCTGTGCCTGACCTACAGCTTGAGGCGCGCCAAGGGTTTTATATAGAGCCAAAGGCCAAATCAACCTGCAGTGATCTGTAGTGGCTCATGATGTCCAGGTCTTTAAAAGAAACACCACAGCACTTTGTTTTTTCAAGCCGATTCTGCTTTGAAAGCCCATGATTTGAACAAAACATTTGCTGCAGCCAGTTGTTTCTCTGTGTGGAACACCAAGCATGATTGGAAAAAACACTTGGAATATATTGACAATTCCCTGGCATGGTTGTTTAAGCTTGTTTGAGTGTCTTGTGGGACTGTATGGGTGTATCATGGTGTATCCAAGTGCAATGTCACACTTGGGGCATCCATGGCGCCCACAGTGCGGGCTGATTTTTTCGGATAGGTCGCCCACCTGATGGCAGAATGCAGAGCCAGGCCAGGCGACGGATGCTCTTTGTCGATCTTGAAAGTCTCTGATGACATTTGACCTTTGAAAGATGTTGGACGATATTCAATTTGGGACTGCAACTCTGTCTATTCCCAATACTTCCCAATCTGACTTGAATATGGGCAACTGTCAAAAAATCAAATCCTCCAGGCACCAACGAGTGCTGATGGCTGAGATGAAGGCACCCAGTTGGCTCCGTTGCGCTCAGACGGGGCAGCTCATGACCGAACCTGTGCAGCTTGGGAACAGGTGCGGACAAGCGATGCTTGGGAAAATACACAATAAGTACGGTCAGTTCGCCAGTGCAGTGAGACACAGATGGTGTGGTATGCCGAGGTATGATGTATTAATTGTATTGATGTATGTTGCGTTGAAACTTAAGAAGGAACATGGGTGGCTCCTCTGTTTTGCTTTGATGTGATTCGTACTGGGAGCAAAGTTGCTGCAACCTGAAACTACCAGAATAGACCCCCGTGCCGGAATAGTTTGGACTGCAAATGTTGGTGTGGCATTGCCGAGAAAAGAGGGGCAACATTGGCCAGACTAAAAGCTGCGCGGATTCGTGATGAGTTCTCAGATATTTTTGGTCTTGCTGGGGTGTGGCAGGTTCTTCCAGAAGGCATGCGCCAAACGCCTGATTGGGTCTGATCTGGAGACCGTGCAAGTGAACACACAACTGGCAGATGCATCTTACATCAAAATCAGGGCGGAGAGTCACTGTGGTGAGGAGAATGCGATTCCCTTTGTCTATTCCCATCAAATGATACGAGTTGTGGTTACAAACTTGTATGTGTTTTGATCATATGAAGCGCGACTCTGATTCAAACACCCACAGATTCAAATAGTCTCAGGAGGAGAAACTTCTGTGGGTTGAAGAACCTTCCGCATTTAGCACGCGCGGGTTCAAACGGCGTGTTTCTTGGGAGGCGTGGAGTGATTTGGTGTCGTTGTGGTTTTGAGGCTGTGCAAGAGCTCCTTCGAGCAGAGCCGAGTGTGACTGCTGTGGAAACGGCTGCTTTGTTGAGCAGGAGGAAGCCATGGGAGGAGCTGTGAGCAAAATCTGACAAAAGCATAAGCAGTGAAGCCGTGTTTCAGACTTGGACTGGACTCTCTGATATTTGTGAACTCTGTGATGGTAGGCTTCCGAAGGGTACGAGTGCCAGGCAATCTAGCTGCACCGGATGCAGCTAAAAACGATGCATTTTTCTGAAATTCCGAAGCAAAGGTCCAAAGCAAATCGCACAGGAGCTGATGCCAGAAGAAGGACTCCCGCTGAATCACATGCTGTGCTAAGTTTTTTAGATGAATTTGCAGAGGCATGCAGAGTGCACAAGGAAGATGAAGACTCAACGTCAAGCCATCGACCAAGTGTTCTGTAGAGGCTGCAGAGGTTTTGAGGCAACTACGTACTGTAGTAACTAAATGTTGATACACCGGGTTTTTAAGGAAATCCGTGTTGATTCTCTCGGTCTGTTGAGCACTTTGCAGTGCCGGAGCAAGTGCTAACGAGGGGAGGGTACTACGTGTTATGCATGGCGCGAGAGATGCAGACGTGTGAAAAGGGATTCCGTTTGCGCCTGGCACGTTCGCGTGACCACTGCAAATTGCTCGTAGCAGCATACGCGCACACACACACACACGCACATATCGAACGTTTCGACAGACTTGAACTCAAGTAACTCAGCTGCCAAGGTTTGGTTCTTTTCTTACAGTCAGTGCAAGCATATACCATCTTGTACCATGTTTGTTTCCCCTGTACTCTTTGCTGCGATAGATCTTTTCTTAAGTCCACACAAAACCTATGAATAAGAATCTTTGCTTGAGGGTGGATAGGAGGGCCACTGTGCAAATTCCCAGGATACGTTTTCAGGATGTCTAAGTACCATCGTTGTGCAAGATGATGATTTGAATACTTGCTCGCATCCAAAGTACTTTTCCAATTTTCGAGACATTTTGCCTCTCTTAAGTCTCCAGGTTCGCTTCCCAATCTTCAATTTCCTCTGGATTCGCTGAGCCGCAGGCCATCCTGAATCTATACATTGAGAGGAGGCAGAAGTGAGAACCAAGAAGTCAATGTTCACAAATTTATTGCGGGGAAGAAAAGCAATTGTGTGCCAAGCTGCCCGTGAAACTGGGAGATCTTGGGAATGGATTCTCAATAGTTAATTTCATATGATTCCAAGACACTTCAGACACAGAGCCTTGGGAGTTTTTGACACGTCTTCCCCTGCCCCTCAAACGCAAAGCTCACTCACTTCCCCCTTGGGCTTTCCGTTCACAGCCCTGCGCATTAATTGGCATTCTTGAGACGATTTCATCTGTGTCTCCAGAAATATGTGCGAAGCGCCGCAGCCTCCTTAATAATCTTGGCCAACAGTGCTGCGGACCCAGTGCTGTAAGCATGCTCGGGTCCAAACTACTTGCGACATGGCAGCTTCTCTACTTGATATCCAGCCAGAATGCACTGGCTGATTTAGTAGAGGTTTTGGCAGGACTGGGGGGATGTGTAGAGGTTCACATTGTCATACCATGTTGACATTTGGCAAAATCAGAAAGCAGATAAAATTTTCTGCCCCAACTGCTCCATTGTCCCGTTTTGCCAGGAGATGACGTGTGTTCTGTCGATGGATGCTCCACCGACTTCTTGCAGGTGAATCGATCTGCAGGCTGGACATGGCAGCACAACTTCTGTTAGGGTGCGATAAATGGATATGATATTATCAAAGGAAGTCTAGAAACTTCCCAGTTACGGACGATTGTCATGATTAGCGTCTGTGTGTAAAAGCTTCTGTGTGTAAAAGTCTCTGTGTATGAAAGTGTTTGTGTGTAAAAGCGTCTGTGTGTAAAAGTGTCTGTGTGTAAAAGCTTCTGTGTGTAAAAGTCTCTGTGTATG
>Ga0126342_10009800_pt1 | contig 17153 bp, 15 predicted proteins | sample Cyp1metagenome_FD_92528 | JGI IMG/M metagenome (GOLD analysis project Ga0126342, IMG submission 92528) | Coral microbial communities from Lord Howe Island, Old Settlement Bay, Australia - Cyphastrea 1 metagenome | ecosystem: Host-associated > Invertebrates > Cnidaria > Coral ... | reverse complement strand
ATTAAGGCTTTGGGGGCGCTTCTTCTCAAAGCCTAGGTGGGCCCAAGGCCCCAAAACCGGAGCCTCAAATAAGTGGTAAAGCAAGCGCCTCGGGCATGTACCCTCGGAGTATATATACACACATGGCCCATTTATTTTGTGCTATGTAAGGGGAGAGATATGTCGCCAATGCGCCATGGTTGCCTTTATAAGTCGATGAGCAGCTTGAGGAACTTGTGGGATTCGAAGACTTAAAAAGTGGTTCATATATCTGGGTAAATTATAACGACCTCACTACGACCTCACTGTAATCATGGTTAGTAAGGGAAATCATCCCCAAATGGCCGTAATTCAGGTTGGTGAAATATTATAATTTATCCAGATATATCTATAGTTAGTTCAGCCATTTATAGATGGCTGGTTGGTGGTTTGGACCATGAATTTTATTTTTCCATATATTGGGAATAATCATCCCAACTGACTTTCATATTTTTCAGAGGGGTTGAAACCACCAACCAGATGGGATAAGCCATTTATAGATATCAAAAGGTGGTCAGTTCAGCCATTTATATTGATGAGAGACACGAAGAAAGGGGACTTTCACGTTAGGGTTACGATATTTCACCAGTATTGATCCGTGACTTTGTCCTGAAAAAGCACCAGGTCCAGTGCGGTGCGGGAGGTGCTTTAAAGGTCTGATCTTCAGATTGCTACTGACGTCCAGTGCGAGGGACACGACTCGAGACTTCTTATAGGAAACATCCTCAAACAAGATATATCCAATCGTGACCTGTAGAACAATGACCAGAGAAATCATGAGTTTATGTAAACAACTTCTCCTACATGACCTGATTTCAGACTAGTCGTTGGTATGTTTTTAAATTGTCAGCCAAAAGTTGGTCGTCGGAGCAGAGTTCCGTTTCACGTATTCAGTGACTCTTTTTGTTCGCAGACTCCCTCCTTGTCCGGCGACGGGTCGTGGACATTTTCCAACTGGCTAGCAGTCCGATCAATACAGGCATGGGTTAAAGTTAGTCTATAAAATATGCAAAAAACTGGGTGTAAATAATTGTTTGTTCCTGCTGGTAGTACCGGCGCAGCAATCAGGACTACTAGTCAATGTTGAATTTCAAATGCTTACCATTCGGTATAAAAAGAACATGGCAATGGAAACTCTGCCATTAATTATTGCTCGATTTTACCATCAAAATCTCCATTTGGCTCGGGGATTTTCATGCAATCGCCATGTTTGACAACTACCAAACAGCAGTTGATACCGCTACCTGGACCTGTCGTAAACGGCAAGGCACCTAAAGTCTGACCCCTCCGCAGTATGCAAAACAGAGCGAGTTGGCTGGGAGTTGTTTTTTCGTGAAGAATATGTCGGAAGACAAGGAAGGTTGAGCAACATTAGTTTGACTTAAAAAAATATGGGATCATCATTCATCATAGAAAAGCTCACAATTCCATACAATTCTTACATTATGTTTTGATATTTGACCATTTTTCGCAGCTACATTCCCTATTTTCAGATGGCTGAGTTAGGGGTGATCAATATCTCCTAGTGGGCCCACTGACCAGTGCTGAGCTGGCCTCTTTCGGAGCCTTGCAACATCCGATCATATAATGTCTTTGCAAAGAGAAGCACGATACAGATATAAGACCATATTTTACTAGGGGATGTTCCCTTACATGGGCCTGAAAAATAGGCCTTATATATGGTAGGTACCTCCAATAAATCAGTTCCTGACATGGCCATTGATAGATTTAGAGTACCATCTGGTTATGACTAACATAGCCATGGAAAATCCCAACCATAAATGGAGGTTTTAGTGGGAAAATCATCTATTTCTATGGGCCATCTATACCATGGCTATGTTCAATAGCCAGAGGGTATACAATTTGGTAAACCCAATTGTAAAGCACCCATAGTCTAATGGTAACCATACCACCTATAAAAATGCTGATGACTGGGGGATGGTTTATGGCATTGTTTTACCCACATTAATAAACTATCCCCAATAAAAAAGAAAGAAACATCACTGGGAGGTAAAGACCATTCCCCAATAGCTTTCCATTTTACGACATTTTACGACATTCCGCTGGTGCAATGGAGAGGAACAGATTATGTGAATGCTGCAACAATCCATTAATAGTGGATTTTTCCATTAAAAATGGTGATTTTCCATAGTTATGTTAAATTACCAGAGGGTAGTTCAGCCATTTATAGATGGCTGGTTGGTGGTTTGGAACATTTGGATTATTTTTTTCCGTTCAGTTGGGAATGTCATCAGCCCAACTGACTTTCACTCACTCCATCCATTTTTCAGAGGGCTAGGTTGGTTGAAACCACCAACCAGGTACCAGTCCCCCAAGCAATTTGTGTCTTTGTGGGATGACTTTTTTGCTGTGAATTCACTGTGCCTGAAAATGCTGTATAGTATAGAACATGATGTCCATTTTTTCAGAAAACACCTGAAAATCTTTTGATAGGACATAACATTTATAAAATGATGCAAGTATCAAGTCATATAATCATGACTAATCATCAAATTTAAGTTGAGTGTTTTATGGTCATGATTATGGAGAAACACTCATTGAATATGATTACTCAATGCCAGTCGTATTCACGGACAAACCCATGAGTCAATGGCGACTGGCAGCAAGGCCACTCGTTTCGAGGTGGAGGAAGAGGCTTCGTACGCGCCTGAGATCACCGGAACCGGAACAAGCGGAACAACCGTCGCCTTTTTTTTTGGCGCAAGTCAATGAGTGTCAAATGCATTAAAACCTTCAGTTTTAGATAGTTTTAGTATAGATTAGATATAGTTTTAGTGTATAGATTACTCATTACTCATGTTTACTCAACGTTTGTTCAAAGTTTCAGGGTGGGACCATCCGGCACCCCATGTTTTTTTTTTTGTATCAAACTTCAAAACCCCAACGTTGGCAACTTTTATGGTTGAACCATCTACTGTGGCTTAAAAAATGCCCGTTGTAGCTCGTGAAATCCGAATTGGATTGGTGTTTCTGATATACTTTGGTGACGCGGCCAAGCATGTGATGCCTAATTCTAACCTATACTGATACCCCACGAAAGTATGAAAATCCTTGTCACAGCTGGTGGCACAAGGAGTCACTTCCGAGCCCCAGTGGTGTCGTTGCAGAAGGACGTGGATAGAGATGATCTGTGGATGGGGTAGTGTGCCAACTCAAGCAGTACCATCTGGTTATTTGTTACATAGCCATGGTTTTTCGATGGCCCATAGAAATAGATGGTTTACCTGGGTTTACCGTTCTCAAAAATGGGTGGATCTTTCCATGGCGAAGTTAGTCATAACCAGTCTCTAACTGTGGATCCAGCATGATCCAGTCAGATTGGCGCCAGGACATTCAGCGTCACTATGCCCAAAGGTTACAGGACCTGTGCAGGGAACACCTGCCGTTGTCAGATTCGGCGCATGTCTCTTTTTGTGGACCCAGTGATATCATCTGGTTGGTGGTTTGGTTATGACTGTCCATTCAGTTGGGAATGTCATCATCCCAACTGACGAACTCCATCATTTTTCAGAGGGGTAGGTTGGTTGAAACATGTTGAAACCACCAACCAGTCATAGTTTCTTGACTTTCGAAGTTTCATAGAGTTTCTTGTTGCTGGTGTCATAGACGAGTTTTCAGTTGACATATTTGAGATGAGACTCCCAGTTGACTAAGTCATATATTTTTCAAGGGGGTAGCTCAACCACTCAATGGCTTGGAAAAAAGGGCAAATTCCAGGAAATACCCATGTTTCCTGGGAAAATCCATGGTTTCCAGTTAAAGATTTTTCCTTAAACCAATCCATTAACATCCATTAACATCCATTAACATCCATTAACATCCATTAACATCCATTAACATCCATTAACATCCATTCAATCCACCATGTTTGATGCCTAAGTCCACCAGTTTGGATGGTCACCGATTATTTTTTTGTTGCTACCCAGTCGGCTTAGTCCCTGAGGAGCTTCAGACACGAGGCCTTTTTTTCCGCCTTCGGAGATGTGAAGCTGCGGGACTTTTAATGGAGATTTCAATGGAGATTTGGATGTGGGTCAAAATGGAAGACCTAGGGGACCACAGATGTTAGTCTAGTTTAGTATTAACCATCCAATTATTGGGGTACCTAATTTTGACCCATAGCCATTTCACTGGAAAATCCCCGAAATAGCCATGGAGGTTTAGTTCGCTGGAAACATCTCAACTTCGGAATTTTCCCATGGGATTTTTGTTCATGGATGAATTGATCCTCTGGTTACGAACGGTGTGCGAACTGGAAGTTCATCAGGTTTGATAAATCATCGTAAATTATCTATTGGGTCATGGCTTCCATAGCTATCTTGAATAACCAGAGGGTACTTGTATAAAGATATATAAAGAAGCCAAATGGGATTGTTTGATAATTGTGTATCGTATATACCCTCTGGTTATGACTAACATAGCCATGGTATAGATGGCCCATTTATAGATGGTTTACCTGGGTTTACCGTTCTTAAAAATGGGTGGATCTTTCCATGGCAAACTGTTAGTCATAACCAGAGGGTACATCAAATTAGCAATTTCAGTGGGAAACAACACCGTGATTCACTTAAATTTGGTGGTACCTATTTTTAGACAAACCCAAATGGTGGCCACTGCTATACGATGTGGGCCCCCCAAACGATAGCTAAGTTGGTGAACATAACTCCAATAACTATGGTTTATTTTACTTACAGGTATTTACAGGTATAGTTAATGGGGTTTATAAACCAACTTATAACTGGCAGGCCCCACATTGTCGGTTTCGCCAGTTATAGAAGTAAATCCGCTTCTAATCTAGAAAAGCGGACATAGAACGGAGACCCTAAGCTGCCCCTGTAAGGTGAGGCTCCCAAACGTTAAATGATTGTTGGTTTATAGAGCCATGAACTACTATGGTTACCCTCTGGCTATTTGACATAGCCATGGGAAATAGCCCATTTATAGAGGTTTACCTATTAAACATCGTGATTTTCCATGGCTATGTTAAATAACCAGATGGTATATTATGTTATATCCTCCATCAACCCTAGTCAAGCAAGTTATGTGCGCGGAACTTTGCAATTGTTTTGGGGCCTCACCTTGTTTAATCTACCCTTAAACCTTAACCCAATGGTCATGCTATCCACATCGGCCTTGCCTTGGTTTCTACGATTGACTTGAGTGCAAGGCTAGCATATGTGTGCTTAAAGATATCACTGGAAACAGCACATAACTACGCTGTCTTATAATTGTTGAAAGATGAGTTTGCTTTTGGCACCTATAGTTTTGTTTATTATATGGGGTTTCCATCAATGGGGGATCCCTAAAATGGAAGGTTCATAATGGAAAATCCCATTCAACTAAATGATGAAATGGGGTACCCCCATGACTTAGGAAGACCTCCATATACCAAATCCCACATCCGGAGCACCGTCCGGCCCCGAAGGTTCTGGGCAAAAACCATGCTCCTTTGAGGCATGGTCTGTGATCATGTGGCGACAGGGTGAGTATCTTGACGGTTTGTCTACATTAATACTTGATGGTTTGTCTTTATTCAGATATATTATTAGTTATTATTACTTGATATTAATCTTGATAGTTTGTGTATATATATATATATCATATATCCAACATATCTGTAATATGATGTACCTAAATGTCTGACTGATATGTCGTTTTCTGGGTCAAAATGATTCATCACGCAGCTAGCTTCAAAGCATCGTACCCATTTTATTCAGGATGGTTGGTGAAGATAGCTGGGTTATAGGAGGTTATACCCATTATACCCACTTTATTGAGGATGATAGTCATTTGTAATAGGGATACCCAGTTAGCAACCACTAGCAACCAGTTTTTTCAGGGGATAGGACAGAGTATTTTCAATGGGTGAAGCCCGGCAACCCCAAGATGGTTGGTCGACGCCGTGTTGGTACTTTGACTCACTTGTTCAATCCGTATAAGTTGATGTACATTATTTTTTTCGGTCAAAGTCTGACACCATTTTGGGACCCCAAAGTCCATTGATGAAAAACGGCAGTTTCAAGAACCAACTTCTTTTGGAGGTAGGATGGCCAATTTCATTGAAGGCTAAATTTCATGTAAGTTTTTGGCATCTAACCTACAATGTGGGGCCCCCTAGTTATAAGTTGGTTTATAAGCCCCAATAACTATGGTTGTAAGTACCACAAACCATAGTTATTGGAGTTATTAACCAACTTAGCTATCTAGGGGGCCCCGCTTTGTACTTTTTTTTATTTTTTTCTGGCCTCTCCATTTTAGGGTGACATTCCGCGACCCATGATTTCACATCAAAACAGCGCAGGTGAATCTCGCCCAAGGTGCGGATCCGTGGGTGTGAAAGCATTCATGGATAGTAACTTTATTTTCATAAATAACTGGTTGATGGTTTCAAAGATTTTTTTTTCCATAATATATGGGATAATCCTGGTTAATCATGATTAATAATGGTTGATAATGGTTAATAATGGGAGAATATAACTGGTTGGTGGTTTGGAACCATGGAATTATATGACTTTCCCATCATATTGGGAATTTCATCATCCCAACTGACGAACTCATATTCTTCAGAGGGGTAGGCTCAACCACCAACCAGATAACAACTAAGAATCACATATTGTTCTATTTTTTTCACTAGCATACTTTTACTATACAGACTATACAGACTATACTAATGGACGATAATATATCCTATACAGACTGTACTAATTGATAAGACTATATAGTTACTTTCCATAGCAATATGTTGTGTTACTCCCAAAAGCAGTGACTGGAACTGGAAGCCTGGAAGCCTGGAAGCGGCTGTTTTTGGTTCTCTCGATACGAAAGATGTGGTCTGGATTCTGTCGGCGTAATCAATCAACAATAGATACCCTCTGGTTATGACTAACATAGCCATGGTATAGATGGTCCATAGAAATAGATGGTTTACCTGGGTTTACCTATTAAAAATGGTGGAATTTTCCATGGCAAACTGTTAGTCATAACCAGATGGTACACATTTACATCTTTGGCACCGGGTTCATCAGGGGCAGTTGAAGCACCTAGACCTGCCACTCGCGAGGCCGCGAGGGTGGAGGGCATGGCTGCAAGTGATATTGATGAAATGCTATCAATTATGTGCTTCCCTTCCCCCGTGTGGGGACTGGGGATCAAAGACACTATATACTTAGAAAACTCACAGTTTTTCCGTTTTTCTTCTTTTGCCCTTGACTTACTGTGACCAACCACCAATGGTGGGAGCTAACTATTTTGATTTAGAAGGGTTTTGGAAGACGGTTGAACATGTTGAAACATGTTTTGTTCACCGTTTCACCTGTGAGTCACAATGGTAGGACAAACCATTCAGGTCGCCATCTACAGTCGTGGATTCGGCGCCAGTCTGACTGGTTGATTTTGGTCCAACTTTTTTGGGGATCCTCCCATTTTGGGGACTTACGATGGCCAGGGTTAGGGAGACCAGTTACGATTCGTGGGATGATCCTCCAAGAGCCATGCCTAGACTTCAAATGATCCAGAAGATCCAAGAAGATCCAAGTTTTTTCTTAGCTATGACATGTTTAATGACTATTTCGAGGTGTTGTTTATATAATGACTATTTTGATGTTTGTCCGCCAGGTGAGGGTCTCTAGATTGTAACAAAGGTGCAACTCCTCCTTCTTCTTCTTCTTCTTCTCTTCTTCTTCTTCTTCACCTCCTTCACCTTCTTTAATTTCACTTTCTTGTTCCTCCTCCTCCTCCGCCTCCTCCTTCTGCCAGCTCGTCGGGACTTGGCATGAACGGATCCGAACCATGCGGCGAGCTCCGGACGCAGCCAGGGCCATGCCTGGACCCAAACCCGGCAACGACTGGACCCGAACACATACCAGAGAGAATGCCAAACAGAATGTCAGAATGAATGCCTGAAAAGATGCCAGAGAGACTGTCAGAATAGATGCAATGTCAAGAATGTCAAGAATATATGCCAGATAGAATGCAAGAACGAATGTCAGAATATATATATAGTTATATATATATATGCCATTAAGATACTTCCAGATGGTATGTCAGAAACTATGTCAGAATAGTGTGCCAGGTTGGCAAAACCAGTCCGACCTTCCCAGGCTTGGCGTTCGCCCTGAAGCATCCGCCGTGGCGAAGATCCCTGAGAAAGGCGGCTGGCTCAAGTCTCACGTGTCTATTTTTGCTTGTTGGATTTATTCATCATTATTATACTATAGGATAATCATTATATTATATATATTATATAATCATTATATAATAATTAGCAAAGGAACATCTATTCGAATGATAATTATTATAATGTTGCCATGTTATCTATTATTGATAATTATCAATTACATATTATTCATCATAATTATCTTATCTATTATTGATTTATCTATTATTGACAATATTATTATAATATTCCATGTTCATCGACTCAATGTTTTTTGTTGCCATCTTCACGGAGCCCCTTTTCGAAGCCGTCGGTCGTGATTTTTTTCTGGGCGCCCAAAGATGGCGATCCCGGCGAATTCAGGGCGTTGGCGTCGGGCCGGTGGTGGGTTAGGCCATCAATTCATAGATCAACAACTATACTTAGATGGGCCATGGAGTTAGTTAAGTAGTTAGTAAATGGATTATAGTTGGGATATAAGTAGTTTATAACCCACTTACTAACTAGTTAGCTAATCCCACGGCCCATCTAAGTAGTGGGACGATCATCCCCATCTGTGGGTTATCCCCTTTGGGGAATTGGATTTACCATGATTTACCAATGTTACCCGGCCTGGTAAACGTTTACATAACGAACTGGAAAGATCCACCATGCTATGAATGGGTAAATCAACTAGAAATGGCCATGTTCAATAGCTATGGTTGTTTACCAATGTTTACCAGAGGGTATGTGAAGTTCATATGAATAAAGACCCCGAATGAATCAACACCTACATTCCAAAAAAAACAATAGCTACTACTTTGGGTTGGTCCCTCCCTATTATCAACATGGGTGGTCACCCCCTATTAAACAACACCCTTCTGGAAAATCCAATTTTTTGGGGGGATTCAAAAACCAACGGAAAACCAATGGAAAACCAATGGGTTCAAAGCATTTCTCATACTAATCTCACGAATCCTATTTTTGGTTTTGCTGCTCTTTTTTTGGGGGGTGAATACCTCATGGATTTAGACCTTCCGGGGGGCTGGTTATGAAATGTTATGAATTCATACGAACTTGGCATCATGGGTATCAACCACAAGTGGGATGATCCTTTGGTAAATCATGAAACGTCATTTGCCACTCTTCTTTTGAAGGTCAACAAAAACCATCTTTTGAAGGTCAAAAAACCTTCATTTGCCACAATTCCCATGTTTCCTATGGGATTTGGGGGGGTAGCCAGTATCTGGGAGATTATTGGATCGGAGATAAAGCCCGAAAACATCATCCAACCAGTTGAGGCGTTGAGACTAACTGAACATTCAATGGCTCCACCTGACGTCAACAATTTCAACATCTTGATATATGGTTAATGTTAGGGAAATCATCCCCAAATAAATGGCCGAACTATTCAGGTATTAGTGAAATATGATAATTTTAACCCTGAAATATGCTTAGAGGTACCACAATTGCTTTGAATTTACAATTCACGAAAAATCATCGATTCACCTTTTCAGGAAAGTCGTTGAATATATTCTTTTCGAACAAAATGTCCGAGGGTTCCGTCTGCGAATCAGAAGCGTTTGCTTTTTTCATTTGTTCAACAAAAACATTTTTCAGGAACAACACCCTTCTGGAAAATCCTATTTTTTTGGGGGGGGATTGAAAAACCAACAGAAAACCAATGGAAAAGCAATGTTCATCTCTCAGGATCTCAGTGGACCACCTGGCACCCCTGTCTTGGGACAGGTGCTTCCACAAAACGTGGAAGCGCCGCACAAAGAGCACCTGCTGGATGGTTTTTTCAACAAAAAAAAGTTAGTTTTTTGGGCTCTCAAGTTGCGTGGGAGTTGTTTGGTTGGTATATATAATGATGAGTTTTCCCTGTGTGGGTTTCCAGAAATGGGGATCTCCAATAGCTGGCTGGATGGTTTAGTTCATGGAAAATCCGAATCTAAAATTGGTGATGACTAGGGTCCCAGTACCCCCATGACTTAGGAAACCTTACCATCTGGTTATTTAACAGTTCGCCATGGAAAATTACCATTTTTAATAGGTAATCAGGTAAACCATCTATTTCTATGGGCCATCTATACCATGGCTATGTTAGTCATAGCCAGATGGAGTCATATCCCCCAAGACTCAGACAGAGCCAAGTAACGAACTTTTGCCGCTGCGAGATCCGACCTGTGAAATGTTGGGAAGATGATGTCCAAGGATTTTACATGGCTTCCAAGTTGGCATGGGTCAAGTTGGATGCTATTCGCACCAGAAAATGGATGGGTCCAAAGTACAAAGACAAGAAAAAGAACTGGTCCATCAAGTTACCACATCTTGATCATATCCCATTTAAATCCCATTAAAACGTTAGATTATATTCAATGGTATCGCCGTTATCTCTTATTTGTTTGGTCTTGTACACCATGGATGATGGGTAGCATCCAAGTTGTTGATAAAATTCGCATATTTGTTGGTGAAATCATGCTATTTTTTGGGCAAGCATTATTAGATTGCTTCTTCGATGTTGCTCGGTTTAAACACGTTTTTTTCAAGCAATGTCATAAACCAGCCTAACATGATTTTGATGGTTTACAGTTTACATATTCCACCCATAAGAATAGCATTGCTTTACTATTCCCCAAAAAATAACACATATTTTGATGGTGTACATATTCCACCCATAAAGTTATAGCATTGCTTTACTATTCCCCCCCAAAAAAACACATATTTTGATGGTGTACGTATTCCACCTATAAAGTTATAGCATTGCTTTACTATTCCCAAAAAAATAACACATATTTTGATGGTGTACATATTCCACCCATAAAGTTATAGCATTGCTTTACTATTCCCCCAAAAACAATAACACATATTTTGATGGTGTACGTATTCCACCCATAAAGTTATAGCATGGCTTTACTATTCCCCCAAAAACAATAACACATATTTTGATGGTGTACATATTCCACCCATAAAGTTATAGCATTGCTTTACTATTCCCAAAAAAATTAACCATCCCACGTCATGTTCGACAGGGAATCCTCAATGTGGCAGTCCGGGCAAACCACGAAACCACGGGCTGCCTCCAGGACGATGTCACTGCAGTGCTCTCGGACATCGTCAAAGTGAATGATGTGCTGAGACGCCAGGTGTGGGGCTGTGGCTTTAATAAAGCTACCCCCAAGGGGGGAGCTCCCAGCCATGAAATATTGGGAAAGTGGAGGGTAAAAATGGGTTTACCATGGTTTACCAGATTTTGGAGTTGATTTTTTTTCGGATTCAGATGTGCTTGGCCCAAAAGTGGAAGCAGAATGAGAATTTCACGAACTATATAATGATAGTAACGGGGATATCAGTCGGATATTATAATGAGATGAGCACAATACGGTATGAGTGTGTCCCAAAATTGGGGTCTATCTACAGTTTATGGCTATTGACAGATCATAAACATGTTTTCCAACCATGATTTTTTCCATAGGCTATCTTGGGTTAAGCCAAAACCCATCATTGGATTTATCCATATCAGATCCTAATTTTGGGATTTATTCGGCAAAGGAGAACATCCTTTAAGCCTAATCCAGATGTTTTTTACTGGTCACAGAGCTCAGAAGCTATAGGATATTATAGGATTACGAATATGGATTACGAATGTGAAACCAGCGCTAATGTCAACCCTGGATTAATGTCCACCCCAAACGGCTGTGTTAATTGGAAGGGTACCATTTAAGTATCAGATTATGACTATTGGAGGAGTACCCTTTGGTAAACTAACATAACTATGGAAAATCACCATTTTTAATGGGTAAATCAACTATAAATGGCCATTTTCAATAGCTATGTTTGTTTACCAGAGGGTAACCCCCTAATTAATAAACCATGGTTGTTCATAAAGGTAGGCTCCGCTAGATGTCAGTCATGGCCACCATGGTAGTGTTTGAAGTGCCGCCCCAAATTGAACAGCTGCATGACTCTATATTATATTAGTGTGTGTTGGTACATGCATGAACAACATGATTGAATATATTCCGCATTTGAATCACTATTATGCATCACTATGAATGAATACGAAGCACTCTGAATCAACATTTTTCAGGCAAGATGTTGCCACACAGGCCCACACATATCCATATCATCTTGACAAACCCTTGATTTTTACCGGGTAACTCGGCGACAAAAAAAAACGTGGCTTCAGGTGGAGAGTGGAGCACAGGAGCACATCACAGCGGATTTCATCAAACTTCTTCAGGAGACGTTGAAGCATTTCGGAGATATTTGAGATATGGAACTGGTGCACAGTTGGCAATGTTGGAACATGTTGGAACTCTTGTACTTACGGGAACTTTTTTAGGTTGCAGGGAACGGAATCAGTTCTGCAACAGATTTGGAGATCCATGTCACGCGTGGTGGTGTCCAGTCCACCAACTGATTCCCTGTCTCGCAGTACCACATTTTCACGCTCTGTGACAACACCATCATTGGTATCCCGCAGGTGGCTGAGGGTGGGAGGTTTTCTGTGGACGGGCTGCTGTTATGTGCTGTTGGTAGTAGATAGGTCGAACATTCCTCCTATCTTGGCATTTTTTCAACACAATCAGCCGCTTGAATTCTTCTGAGCACCTGAACTGGCTCCCGGAAAGAATTTGCATTCTACGGAAGTCAAATGATATGGCTGGTGATTTAATATGATTTAATTATATGTCAAGCTGTAACATCCTATGGCTGTTTCTGTACACCATCCAAATGTATCCAAATGTTCATTTTCTTTTTGACATGTTTACAATCACCAACGAGAATTGGGCGTCCGGTTGCTTCATAGAGTGTGAAACCATGTTAAACCGCCCTTCGCAAACCATAGACAATGATAGTCTGATAGTTGGAATATAGATGGATATACATGGTATACCAAGCGGGACATTGTTGGTCCTCCCTTAAACGACCCTTAAAGCTTCGTCGCTTCGTCGCTAGGCTTGTACCAAATCCAAGAGACCTTTAAAGTCCATCCGCGAGCGTCAGGGGCACCCATGGCTGTCTGAAGCGATTTCGTTAGGCCTGAAGTTAAATATGGGGTACCATATTTTGGTGTACCAGGGATTACCAAGGTATCTGTAAATTGTCAACGAACATGGGACATGTATCGAAACGATCACCTTGACCCCAACATCTGCAAGCGCTGGCCCCAAGCGGTCTGCCGTCAAGCGAACCGCCCATGTGTCATGCTGAAACATGGGATGCGGGACCACATCGACTCACATTTGTGGGATTAACTCAATTAAAATCACCAACCTGCATTTTGTGCATCTTGTTCATATTTTGTTTTCTGGGTTTCGATTTATATAAAAGACAACTGAGATCGACTGATGGAATAAAATCAAATCCAAGTAGACAAAGTTCCCTTGCCAATCCCTCTGGTGCCCAAACCAGTGGTGCTACAAATAACGACCCCGCCCAATTCTATCTAAAGCTTAGAAGTTAAGTTATAACATGTTACTAATATCACATTCAGGAAACCCCATATTTAATGATAAACGCCATACGATTTTGCCTTAAACCAATCCTTCATGAAATATATGAACCATGGTTTTTACATGTTTTACCATGTTTTACCATTACCCTCTGGTTATGACTAACAGTTCGCCATGGTTTTTCGATGGCCCATAGAAATAGAATGAAATAGATGGTTTACCTGGACTTACCGTTCTTAAAAATGGTGGATCTTTCCATGGGTTTTGATCTTTCCCTATGGATCCATGGCCAGTGTCTGAGAAGGTACAAACACCCTCCAAATCATACCCCAGTCCCACTTCCTAAGAAGCTACGACTGGATCCATAGGGGATATTATTATCAATTATTGTCAATGATGATGTTTTTTTTTTAAAATCATTATTATTAATTATTATCAATGATTACTATTACAAATAAATAGTTGTGCTCACTATTGGGTTTCAACCAATCCTTCACCGACGTTTCCCATCGTCTAAAACGGCCATCGTTTCACGGCCCAGGTCTCAAGTCCAAGGAGGGTCGCCTGCGTGGCACCCTGATGGGCAAACGCGTGCCTTGGTCGATGGAAAAAATCGTGGCTTTTGTAGCGGTCGAGTTGTCTTCGGATGCATTAAATCTTAAATGGTACACATGGATAATAATGGATAACTGGGAGAATATAGTGGAGACTTTTAATGATTATATATATAGTTAAATATAGTTACCATCTTAAAAATGGTACACATGGATAATGATTGGAATATCATGGGATATGAATCAATGATTAGCGGTTGACATATAGTTGATCAACCCCCATTTAATTAATATATCTGATATTACTGATATATTTAATCTTACCATCTGGTTATGACAAACAGGGAAAATTCCACTATTTTTAAGAACGGTAAACCCAGGTAAACCATCTATTTCGATGGACCATCTATACCATGGCTATGTTAAAGAACCAGAGGGTAAATGGTACACATGGATAATAATGGATAACTGGGAGAATATATGGTTAAAAATGGATAATATGGTTGATTTTCCACAATATATGGGATAATCCTGGTTAATCATGGTTAATAATGGTTGATAATGGTTGATCATGGTGGATAATGGTTAATAATGGGAGAATATAACTGGTTGGTGGTTTGGAACCATGGAATTTTATGACTTTCCATTCAGTTGGGAATTTCATCATCCCAACTGACGAACTCATAGTTTCCAGAGGGGTAGGTATACCACCAACCAGATAGTAATGGATAATATATAATATATAATTATAGAACATAGGTGGGAGATATTATGGGAATCTCATGGGAATATAACTGTTAGGATATACATGAAAAATATGATATGAAGATAAATTATAGGGATAGAATGGGAATATCATTGGAAATATTCTGGGTTTTAAGTATGGTTATGTGATATTAAACATATTCCTGCATGTAGATCATAACTTCTGCATGAAACATGATACGGTTTTTGATTTCGCAAGATGAACCTCATCACCGGCAACAAAAACACCACTTGCCCTTGTTATTTTTGGATTCACTTAACTTGACTATCATGTCTAGACATTCATTTCACACCCAAAGAAAAATAGAAGAGTCAAATCCCACTTACGGTAAATTTCGTGATAAATTGCACAATATCATTCCTTCTCCATCTTTGGGATTAGTGATCCTACGGAGATCTACTTAGGATGGGCCCCCCTTCAGCGTTCAGTTGAGACATGGCTGTGGCTGAATGAACTATGGTTTATGGTAGATATAACAAACTAGTTTTCATGGGGGTTATAACTAGAGGTTACATAGATCATCTGACTGCCTATGAAGTAACTCTGGATTTTTTGTGATATATTGATATTATATTCTGTGATATTATATAATTATACGTATATATAATATCTGGTTGGTGGTTTGGAATATTTTTTATTTTTCCATATATTGGGAATTTCATCATCCCAACTGACGAACTCATATTTTTCAGAGGGGTAGGGCTCAACCACCAACCAGTATATATTACCCAAAGGATCCATGTATGGTATATATGCTAACATTTGGGGTATATTGATGGTAAATGTTACCATATATAGCAGCACCATGGATCCGTCATGGGTTATATTATATCATTTATTCATTATATACAACAAATTATATAAATATCATATTATTATATATTATATATCATATATTAAATCATATATATATATATATTACACCACCTTTTCGGATCATCCTGAACCATCCATCCAGCCTTCAGGTGGATTTCTGCGCCCGAAGTGTCATTGGTGGAGATCCCAACCTGGACACCGAACAGGTGGGTGTTCCAAGGCGCGCCGCGGACCGCGGCCCAAACGCGGACCGGTTGTGCACGGCCTAGTGGCAACGCTTGAGATCTGAAGGTTATGTGAAGAACGTACCCGTATAAATGGTGATTTAACCACTATAAATGGTGATTTTATGGTGGTTTAATGGTGATCAAATGGGATTTACTCTCTGGTAAACATACAAAAAGCTATTGAAAATGGCCATAGAAATATTGAGTGTTCCCATGAAAAATGGTGGATCTTTCCATAGTTATGTAAACGTTTACCAGAGGGTAATATAGATATTTACTATATAAGATATTTAACATTATACATATATACTGTAGTACTTAATGAGCTACATGTTCTGTAATGTTAAGTACCATATAATTTGGATTAATTATGTAATATTAAATATATCAGATATATTACATAATTAGATGTCTATGATTTCCAGGAGATTTGGGGTGATTCGAAAATCATTCCACAATGTGGTGCCCCACCCCAGAAATGTGTCACTGTTGGTTTTATGTTTACCCAATGACTTTGCTAACTTAGCAAAAATGATGAGCCAACTTAGCCAGTTACAAGCCAGTTATTCGCCGGTTCTCCAGTTCTTCCCAAAAAAGAGTTGCCATTTGGTATTCAAACATGGAAACATACACCATTAACAGATGTAAATACACCATTAATAGATGTATTTTAAACAACACATTGAGAATGTTCAATTGCCATGATGACACCGGAAGGTGAGGTCCCCCCAGCTATGTTGGTTTATGAACTCATAAATACTATCATTAACATTGACTATTATATATATATATATATCCCCAGAATAAAAGACACCCAAACATGAACTTTGCAAGAGATGAAAAACGTTAACAACAACCAATCATCAAATACCCATCATCAAATACCCATCATCAAGTTTTTCACCTAACTTAACCCATCATTTTTTCAGAAGTTGGTTCCTCCCAATTCCCCCGCGGCCCGGTGAAGCCGGTTCCGTGACGCAGGTCCGTTGCTTTGAACTTGACCTTCCCTGAGCGCGTGACTCCGCGGGGACACACAAGGGGGATGCCGCCCTGAAACTATCGTGAATTCATATCATGATAACCATAGTGAACTACAGTTATATTTCTAGATATTAATACAACTATATGGTTATCATAGTTATATATATATAT
>Ga0126342_10009799_pt1 | contig 17153 bp, 13 predicted proteins | sample Cyp1metagenome_FD_92528 | JGI IMG/M metagenome (GOLD analysis project Ga0126342, IMG submission 92528) | Coral microbial communities from Lord Howe Island, Old Settlement Bay, Australia - Cyphastrea 1 metagenome | ecosystem: Host-associated > Invertebrates > Cnidaria > Coral ... | reverse complement strand
GGAGTTTTGAAAGAAACTATGGGGGTTTGATGGGATTTCATGGGAGTTTTGAAAGAAACTATGGGGATTTGATGGGATTTCATGGGAGTTTTGAAAGAAACTATGGGGATTTGATGGGATTTCATGGGAATTTGTAAAGAAACCATGGGGATTTGATGGGATTTCATGGGAGTTTTGAAAGAAACTATGGGGATTTGATGGGATTTCATGGAAGTTTTGAAAGAAACTATGGGGATTTGATGGGATTTCATGGGAGTTTTGAAAGAAACTATTCGGATTTGATGTGATTTCATGGGAATTTGTAAAGAAACTATGGGGATTTGATGGGATTTCATGGGAGTTTTGAAAGAAACTATGGGGATTTGATGGGATTTTATGGGAGTTTTGAAAGAAACTATGGGGATTTGATGGGATTTCATGGGAGTTTTGAAAGGAACTCTGGGGATTTGATTTCATGGGAGTTTTCAAAGAAACTATGGGGATTTGATGGGATTTGAATCTAGAAACATGTTCAAACAAGAAATTGAAGATGGCCTTACAAGATCGTAGAAAGAGCTGCTCAAGCATGAACACAAGTCTGAGTCTCAGTAGCAAAGATGCACATGTTCAAGCACCTATCACGGGGGGACTCATTCAACAACAACCACTTGAAGTTGTTTGGCAAAGTGTTGTTTGGATGCGACCTGTTCAGCCGCGAAAAGCCTAGAGATCCATTCCTTTTCTGACACTATGAATTGGGGCTTCAATTACATCTCTATGGCCAATAGGGCCGTGAAATGCCATCAAAGAACAATCTTCACAGGGGACACGTGTTTCTATTTCTCAACCATGAAATTTGGGGAGCTTCCCCGAGTTTTTCAAACAAACCATGTGACTACTTCGGCACGCAAGTCCCAGCTTGGATATTCCGATTTGGTCCTTGTTTTTAGAAACATTGTTTTTAAAAACAAAACACTGTTTGACCCCCTAAGTACCTAGAAAAAGTATATTTATATAATAATTGTATATATACTAATAATTACCAATATCATTTTGGGACTTTTCTATTAAAAAATCAGGACTTGGAGGGTCTAAGTACATCTCATCAGGATCATCAGCTCCGAAATCCGACAGGTCAAGTCCCCTCGACAGGTCAACAGCCCATTCCCAGCCTGGTCGGGAACCAAAAGATTCATGGCTTGCTCCTGCAGAAAACGTCCATCTTTATCTCACATGGAAAACTGAAATAACATGGGCCCCAAAAACATTTATAGATCCAATAGATTCTCAGGCTTATATCACCTGATCTATAGTTAAATAGTTTCAATATGTCAATAGATGTTGTTGAACTTGGAAATGGGATCACAACTTTGATTTCGGAAGTCCACTCTGGCCTATTGATATCACCACTTTTTGATCTTGCGACATGGAACTATAATACACATAACGGCACCTCACAAACATTGCTTTGCTCCAGAAAAAATCTGCCAAAATTTACGTACAGATCCGTACAGTATATATAGTATGGGTGCAGTATATAGTATGGATCCATATAGTATATACATACAATAATTCAATCCTAATTGTGGATGGAGGAAATCCTGCACCACCAAAAGGATGGTTGAAAGCCTATAAAGAATGGGATGTTTACCATCTATCAACTGGTGCAGGATTTCCCCCATCCACATCGATGGTTTTCGCTTCGCATCATCCTCGCAGGCATCCAGTAATTCTCGCGGGAGTTTGGAGGCATCAATGCCAAACTCCTGGCTTTGCGGCTCGGTTTCGATGGGGAAAACATCAAATCGTCTTGGGACCAAACTGACTTAATTATGCGTGTTTGTTTAATATCGCATCATCATTGCTGGTAAATTATGTTGCTATTTACTATCATTGTTGTTGTTAGTCTTATCATGATGATCATTGGTAAAAAACACATATATATATATATATATATATATACGTATATATAATTTCATGGGTATATCTGGGGATTTCTGAAAATGGGTGACGCCCAGCACCACCAAAACACATCAAAAATCATCAAAACACTGTTCATGATAACTTGGGAAACCCATGGTGAAAACACGATGCTCATCAATCGCTGATCTCAAGAGCACCTCTCCGTCGAGCCTCTCCGTCTCATGTGTGACAATCATTTGAGAAAGACTGTTGCTTCTGTGTCATGGTCATGATCATCGGATGATATAGGTATAAGATGGTATAAGTAATGTCTGTCATATTAGTGAATGAACATTCTTTCTATATCAAAAATGGGTTACAGTATCATACAATATCTAAGGTTCATGCAGAGGGGGCGGATACTGTACCAAGTTCTCCATTCCCTGACCGTTTTGATCAATGACGACCTCCTGTTCCAACCCTGTGGCTCCGTAGACTGGTTGGGGCTTGAGCCCTACCCCTCTGAAAAATGATGGAGTTCGTCAGTTGGGATGATGACATTCCCAATATATGGAAAAATAATCCAAATGTTCCAAACCACCAACCAGATATTTCCATATACCCATACTCATGCCAAACCATCACCCACACTATATCAAAAGTCATGCTTTTTAACACATCTGGAAAGTACTAGGTACTGGTCCTTCACTCACTCTCTGCACAGTGAATAAGATTATATACCCATGATTGTTACCCTCTAGTAATTTAACATAGCTATTGAAAATGGCCCATAGAACTATATAGTTGACTTACCTGTTCAAAATTGTAATTTTCTATAGCTATGTTAGTTTACCAGAGGGTATATACCAGAGCTCAAATGTTGAAGTCCTGGTTCGAAATGGTAAAAGTTCTGGTTTGCATGCCCCAATCATATATCCCATAGGATCCATGGTGCTGCTATATATGGTGTGCCATGGATCCCATCAATATACCCCAGTCATGTTAGCATATATATATATATATATATATTAATAAATATATATATATATATACACCATACATATATCCTATGGGTATATATATATAATTACCCATGATTGCTAGTTCATATCCATTCGTCACCACCATTCGTCGCCATCCCACCCTGGGACCATCCCACCCTGGGACCCTCCTCGATCTGAGAGACTCCATCGGCACAACCCAGGAGCATCGGAGAAACCTAAAGGAAGACGACTCGACATGGCCCGACTTTTAGATTTTTTATGGGGTAAATGGTGGTGCCCCATACTTGGCGAAGTTGCTTTATAACATTTTATAACTGGCTTAAGTATGGTTTATGGTATGTATATATATTATAATATGTTATTATATGATTATGATATATCCTATAGTTAATGGCTTTACAAAGCAGCTTAAAACTGGGGGAAACCAACTTGTACAACACCATAAGCATAGAATCATGGGGAGTAACCAGGAAGTGACGGGGAACAGCCATGCAAATTGGCGTATAGCCAACGATTTCGGGGACTTCGACCAACCATAGTGGGGATAGAATTAAATACCAAAAAGCACAATTTCTTTTTGAGTCGAAATGTGACCAAACAAAAATAGAAGAGATTTCCCGCAACAAATCATTTACGCCAAACTGTAAACTAGCCCCACTGCCAGTTACTGGTTGCCAACAATGCACCAGCATGTTTCGAAACATACTACCCTCCGGTAATGAAACATGGCAATGGAAAATCCTCCATTTAGCCGATTTCCCCCTTCCCACGATTGATGACAACGATAACACGTGGAATCCAGTCGTGCACATCGTTGTCACCGTCACATTCCGGGTCCCTGGCCACTGTGGCATCTGCATCCCGATGTCCCAAGACAGCCTGGATCGCAGCATCAACTTCTCGGGATTCGGAATTCCTTGTGCTGGGTACATCATACAATAGTCATCAAGAGATTGATCATCACCATCCATATATGATATATGGGTATATTATAAACTTTCGACCGTTGCACATACGGGGAGAAGTTACAGTTACAGGCCCAGTCGCAAGCGCAGGCATACTTCAAACTTTGATAAAGGTACAACACAACTAAGAGAATATGCGGCATACTCCTATGATACTGGAGTGGGCAAGCAAAAAGGCTAATAATATACTGAAACAGGGTACCTCATACCGGTTACAGTATGGATCCCAACATCTATAGAACCCACAAGGGGGTTGCCAAGAAGGTGGTCAACACAGTCTTCATATGTGTAAAAAAATACATACAATTTGCAGGTATTCCCCATTTCATGACAAAAGCTATGCAGAAAAGAACTCCATGCATCTCCACACGATCTAAACTTTAGTTCTTTAGTAATCTTCCAGATTAATTACATTGAATCATATCTCCATGATATGATTGGTTTGACAAATCCATCTCACATGCTTGGTGTAATCCCCCATTTGTTTGAGAGAAGGTACTCCACCAGTATATACTGTAGATTCCCTTCTCAAGCATTACAGTACTGGCGTGAAATAAAGTCATTTTGGGAGAGTTGCCCGAAAACCAACCACAATTTCCTGGAATTTCTTGCAATGAGGATCAATTTCACCCAGCTCTTGGCACCAAGATCCCCATCGTCGCCTTTTGGGGGTGAGTCTTCTGGTACGCATTCCTTGGCCGAGGCTAAGTCTGGCCACTTTAAGCGACATGTTAAACAACACAAAGCATTGGGTTCTATGGGCGGGACGGTTTTCGAAATGACAACACTACAGTCAGCTTTCTTGGAATTGGCCTTGAAACCACCAGGCAATGGATTGATTGATCTACGGGAAATCTTGCAGGATGCAACACATGTTCTCTACGTGACTCTATGTACCATTAAATGAAGGGCGTGATGGTGCAGATTTCCCATATGGAATATTCCCTTGGTAAATGACTAAATGTTGTCATGTTGAAATAGCAAACCATCACCCATGGGTATTTGAGCATGATTTAAACATCTAAAACAGGGAAAATGTTGCGGATATAATGAGGATGTAGTAAAATATAATGGAATATGAACATCACCCATTAAATCATTGGTTCGATGGGTTGTGAGTCAATCACCAGAAATTCGTCGCCCGGAGTTACCGAGTCTCCCATTGAACATCAGCGGCTTGTTCTTCTGGTACCTCTCAAAATCTGCGGAATTGCACAAATCCTGGCCGGCTTGTTTTAATTGCCCGCCTGATAGACATACGTAAAAATACGCATAGAACACATGAAGTGTCGCAGAATCTCTTTGCGGGGTTACTTTTTGACTCGGAGTTGCTTTTGCGGAAGTCCCAAAAAATCAACACGATTACAATCATGATTATAGTTAATCCATTGGTATACCATTACTATCCATTACTATTAATCCCTTAATTGATTCATTTTTTCTGGATTTGCCATTGGGAATATTGAATAGATTGGGAATCGATCCATCATCAGCTCAGCAAATCCAGGCATCATCATCATCATCATCGTCATCATCGTCAACATCACCACCACCAGCATCATCATCCATAGTTAAAAAATAAACTCCATTTACAGAGGGTTTTCAATGATTGTCCTATATGTTTTTCCTATATGATATATCATCGACCTAGCAAATCCAAGATGAAACCCATCGATGGACCGAGGGACGTAGGAACGACCAAGGGTCGTGCGTTTTACAACGAAACACGGCCTGGAAATTACTGGAAGATCTGGAATACACGACTGAAGAATTCCAACCAAATACCACTTCACAATAGTTTAAATATTTTATATATAATCCTAAAGGATGTTATAACAAATTGATCCTAAACGCTATGAAAGGGAGTAAGTTCAATGATAAGTTCAATGAAGTCCATAAACACCAAAAACATTCATACATCCCAATGCAAACAAGTGCAGGCTGGTGCGGGGGCTCAAGCTGTGGAGATAATTATAGTAAACAGTAGTATACTTATACTCAGTAAACCATAACCATAACAATAGTCATACCATAAAACATGGTAGCACATCAACAATCACAACACAAACATGATAATTAATATAGCATATAGAGCTTTTGCTTCATGCTCCCTATGGGAACTCAGCATATAACATAAGATAACATCATATAACATATCTGTGACACCGTTTAACTTCCCCAACAAAATGGGATATGCTGCATCTTCCTGAAGCTTCAACTGGTACATGGGGCCATGGTAACGAATCCACTTTTTTGGGGAGCACTGTTCTGCGAGATGTTGTTCACGACGAACCAGGGCATCGAGATTGCTCCTCTGCTGCTCCTGGCGTAGCAGGGAATCCCCTGAACTAGCAGGGATTCATGGATGTTCACCAGTCATCCCCACAAAAAAAAACACAAAACCATGGTGATTCAGGTGGTTTCATGTATGTGAACTAGCTGGTTTTCAATGGTTTTCATGATCCCCCAAAATATCCAGGTCGACACGCGTCATCGCAGCAAAAAAAAAACGCTCCGTGTTCACCAAGAAGGTGGGTGAACGACCTCAGGCAGCACTCTGGAGAATCTCAAACCCAGAAGCTGAGGATTTTATCCAGGACGCAGCCCGGGGCAAACTACAGTGGAAATAGTATAACTTACAGTAAACTCATTGCAAATTCATATATCTATATATTATCTACATATTATCTATATATTATCTATAAATTATCTATATATTATCTATATATATTCCAGAAATCTGAGTTGTGACTTCCCTGGTGACTTCCCTCCTTTAAGGGTCACCCAGTCTACGCTGCCGCTACAGTTGGATCCCCAGAGTTTGTTCGGTCCAGGAACCAAAGGCCCGCTGCATGGCCATATATGGCAACTGCCACCTGCGACCATGGGACGTTGCACCAGTTGGTAAATCTATGGTAAATCCTATGGTAATCACTATTATCCTTTGGTAATCACTATGGTAATCACTATTTTCCTGGTTGGTGGTTTTTAACCAGCTTGAAACATATGAAAGTCCATGGGAAGGGATTATCCCATATACAATGGAAAATGCAAAAGATGTTTGAAACCACCACTTTCAGATAGATTTCGACCATTTTTCGCCATGGTTTTTCGCCATGGTCAAACCATTTTTACCACCTCTGGCACCAGTCTGGGAACTCTATGAGAAGGGAAGCTTCACACAGCTCCCACCGAAAATTTGGAAAATTGGTCCCCGTGGATGGGTAGAGACGACTCCAGAATTTTCCACCTCGACATGAAGAATCGAGCTTCAAAAGCTGGTGGTCAATCACCATTTTAATGGGTAAATCATCATATCAGCTAGACTAATAGGATGAAAAATAGGTAAATCATCATAGTGTATCATATTATCAGCTAGACTGTTTCCCAAATATTTGGACCTTTGGACCTCTCTTTTTATTGGAGGACGCCGATTTGTCATGATCGTAGCTGCTCCACTTTGATCCGTGTCAAGTTTGACAACACCAGTTCTGGCTCCGCTTAAATTACCCCAAAACCATCTTCAACCGACCAAAAAAGTACGATATATGCTAATTGGTGGTATACCAACCCCCTGAAAAATATGAGTTCGTCAGATTGGATCATCATCCCAACTATTGGGGAAAATAAAAAATGATCCAAACCACCAACCAGTATGGTGTTGGGGCTTCTGTGGTGCAGTAACAACACACATGGCTGAAAATTCCACTGTAATTTTCATTTTCAGGCCAAAAACCACCCAAGAACGATACTGCCAAGATTGGATGCACTCTTCACTCTTGCATTCTGATTGTCATCATGGCACTGTTCTGGATGGTTTGCAATTCTTCTTACCAAAACATTGAATTCAACTTCCTGGAGTTCGTATTCGTGGCATGTGAAATCTGAGGGGGTTGCTTTCAACCTGCATCTTTCACAAGTGAAGCAGCCTCGTCTCCAAGTCGCATTTTTTTTTGCCATGCTAGCCACTTTCCCGCAGAAGCATGGGCCTGTCAGGCCTGTCTGTTAGGGGCATATCCCTGCGATCTCACTTTCAAAGCTCGGCTTCACCCCAGGGTTCCAAGATGTGGCAGGGATACAGCCCGCATTAAAATATAGGCATAAATCTGTATCCAGAAACAATACTCAAAGGGGCAAAGTTCACTAGGCCAGTTGATGACTTGACATAATTGTTTAAACATCATATTTCAGCATATATCAGCATCAAATTATCTCCAGCAACTGAACAAACAGGTACAGCGCAACCCAACAATGGGTAAAGGACATACAACATGAATCTGACATAAATCCATGTAAAATATTATAAAATCATATTTTTCAAAAAAACAACAACAACAACAACAACATATAAAATTATATAAAACATACAATCTGCATCTGGAGCAAGTAGCTGTTCGTTATTTCCAAACCAAAACAAAACAACCGCGAAAAACAAAACACAGAACTGTATCCAAAATACGGTCGGTTTTCAGCCTCCGTCCCCAAATGTGTGTCATCAACTCCCGTCTTGGCGTCTTCGCCCCTTTCAGTAGCCGCCGGGGCAGGTCGAAATTCGACTGTCTCGCGATTGTTCATTGCGGCAAAGCCCACTTGAGGAGCGGACACAACGACTACGAGCGATTGCAGGTTGGTATCTTCCAAAAGTTTGCCCTGATTCAAAGGAAGTCCACATATGCACATCCGGGTGCCCGCTGCAAATAGATGCCATTCTTCGAAAGCCTTCACCACTGGAAAATATGGTAAACATATTTAAGCATAACATAATCCCGGTAAACAATTTGTATAAGTGAGTGCCAGTGCTATTTTTCTTTCAGCATCCTGGGTCTTTATATAACTCGCCGGTGCCAGAAGTCCCAAGATATGTCAGCTACGCCAGGACTTCATATGCCAATGTGGTTTTGAGTCCCACCCCTACCCATTTGGAACAAATCGGGCAACATGGCAAGTCGCAGGTTCCAACAAAGGGAGGCCAACTCCTTATTAATATGTTCCGTTGTCTTGGAACATGTTCCCACGCACTGGTTCATCGGCGTTGTTCTGAATGGTTTACCCTGGTTGATAGGAAGCAACAAAGAAAAACGCATCTCCGATGCTTGATATCCCATGGGATTATATAGATAGATAGATAGATAGATAGATAGATAGATAGATAGATTATCACAAAATATCATAGATATAGATAGATTATTATCCCATCGATTATGTGTAATATATATATACATATTATAGACATCATCTTGCTATCATCATGTTTTTTTCAAGGGGCATCGCTGTATCATCGTCACCCTGCAGTCTTTCCCCAAGGCACACGACACGGCCACATTCGCGTGCCACAAAAGAGCACTGTGGAACGACCACCCGCCGCTTTCAACGGCCAGCAGCACAAGAGATTCTGTGTGTTCTTCCAAGCCTGTGGATGTTCCACCCTGCCATCCTAACACAAGATGAACAAGTGTATAATGTGTATGCAACGTGCAAGAGATAGGGATTGGTTACAACATGTTAGAAGTGTTTCCACCTTGCTGCTTGAGATGTTTGGATGTGTCTCGTTGGAGGTATATCTGGAGCTCTTGACACTGTCAGCAGTTGCTGCTATCCGGTTCTCTGACTGGACCTGTACCACAATGTACCAAATCTATTGCTACTGTATATCCGTAGTTGTACAAATGTATATAAATATACATACATATATATATATATATATATATTCTTGTATATACATCTATAGTCTTGATATACCTTGTGGACATGTGTAGAGTACCCGCGCAGAGATCAATCAAGTGGATCAAGTGCTCCAACGCGTTATCATCACCGTCCTGTTGACTGGTTGGTGGTTTGAACCCCTCTGAAAATGATGGAGTTCGTCAGTTGGGGTTATGAAATTCCCAATATCTGGAAAGTCATAAAACATGTTCCAGTCACCATCAACCATGTTTAGATTGGCCAAAACCTTGGTTGCTCTAAAAACCATATAGTAAACCCATCATAACCCATCTACATTCGATGACTGGAAGCACTCTTTTTGTCAGTTCAGGCTCCGTCTGGTAGATCGACTGCGGACACTTCAGCTGACAGGTAATAAATCATGAATCCCAATTAAAATAAATCATCAGAAATCAAAAAAAAACATCATTTTTTCTTGGTAAATTGAAGCACCTTTTTTTTTCTAGCCACTTAAATACCCAGTTCAATCCAACCATTCAACAATAGTTGCTAGCTTCAAACGCCAATTTTGTGGTGAGAACTACATCTTGATTTATGCGGACACGGATCACAAAAAACATATCATAATCAAACCATGTGAGCCAATTGCGATTCTTTCCACATATTTATATATATATACATTCAAATATAAACATATCCCTCTGGTAATTTAACATAGCTATTGAAAATTGCCATTATAGTGGATCTACCAATCGAAAATGGTGATTTTCTATACGTAGTTATGTTAGTTTACCAGAGGGTAAACGTATTATGATGTATGATGTCTGTAATGCATGATGAACATGATGAATAGTAATTAGATATTTACTGTGTCTTGCTTCCATACCCGGAGTGGGATACTGCGTTCTCGTGCGCCGGGCGCCTTTCACCGTCGCTTGGAGGACTCACCCGCGCCAGATTTCTGTCACAGTCGCTGCCGCGAAGACGTGCCGGTGACGTCGGAATGAACCGGGAGAGCAGACATGAATCCACAGGTCACAAAGCAATCCCAACCATGACCGGAGGTCATTCAACACATCCCAGGGGTATAAAGAAGATTAAATTATATGAATAATTCCATAATAATGATGGAGCTTCAGAGGTTATAACATCAGGGGATGGCTTGCATAGTTATAACCTCTGATTTCCCCTTATTTGGGGGGATGATCATCCAGAAGTACCGGCTACAACACAATAAAACCAAGGGAAATGTTGTGTATTGTGGTCCACCAAAATGGTGGTTTGCATATGTTTGCGTCTAAAAAAACTGGAAATCAAGCCGACCAAGCTGCGAAGATCCCGGGGATATAATCGGAGCAATGTGACACGGGTTTGTCTGCAAAATGGAGATCGCCTCCTAACCCATAGGATCCATGTATGCTATATATGGTAACATTTACCATCAATATACCCCAGTCATGTTAGCATATATACCATACATGGATCCTATGGGATCCTATGGGTAATGTTATCAATGAATTTGAAACATGATAATGAAATCCTGGGATTTTGGAAGCACTCCGTCCATTTCCGATTCTTGGTTTGATCCAAACTGAAATCATCTGACAATATCTGGATATATCTGGTATTTCTTGGTCACATCCCCACCTTTTTGGTGTGAAGTCCCCATCTTGAAGTCGTGCCTTCATCCAAGCTGCCCTCCGCCAGGGTGCGGCGGTGCCATCGCCCACAGGCCCTCCCGATGGTGTGCATCGGTGTCAAGATTAGCTGCGGTCATAGCCGCAAAAGGCACAGCAGGACACACGCGAAAGGCGTGGCAAACAACAAACAAAGACAGCACAACCTTGGAAAAGCCTAACGGGAGTTGGGAAATCACTAGGCTCCTTAGCAACTTTAACTATACAGACGTTACATAATCTTGATATTTAATATATACAAAAGAACAGATGATAGATCCTTCAATATCTGTGACTAGACCACGACTGCTACCAATTGAAAACAAAAAAACATATTGACACAGCCTTCAAACAAACGTTTAAACAGGTAAGAGTCACCCCTTGGTCGTAAACATCCAAAGTTGTCTTGACCTGTTTTGACGAATTCAAAGATGCTGCAATTAATTATCCTATATTATCCTACAATGTCACCCATGCCATGAGTGTAGCTACATGTTCGGAGCGTATGGTTTGCTCTTACTATAGAGGCTTTCCGAAGATTGCCGGCCTGCAACGAAACATGAACGTTGCTTTGGGATCATCCCGCTTCATTGTCACAACATGTTGGAAACCAAAGGCCAAAACAGAAATTTCATGACGACAACTATACCGACCAGGATCCACGCGTCGCCCCCCTGCGCCGAAATCCGCGCGACACTTCGAAGACCGCCGCAGAAGCTCATTCAAACGTTAAGAGTTAGCACCCAGGGACCGAACAACACCTGGCAAGTGGCGAATGAATCACTGCTTGGTGGTTTTGAGATATCCTAAGCAATCCCCAATATATATATATATAATTTATAGATAATACCCAACATACGCTCTTCACCTCAACCAATCATGTCAAAAATCGTTGAACCCCCCAGGTTCTTCCTGCCACCTGCCGTCGTGAAATCGGTGCATCACCCAGCGCCGAGATTCAGGCTCCGCCAAGGTGATCTGTGCCATGGTATATGGTACAGCTCACACCATATGAGCTGGGCATGGTGCCCGGATTTCGCGGCGAAGTGCGAAAACAACACCGGGAATTCGACGCGAATTTCTGATATCTGATTAGCATTATTTGGTGCAGAATTCTGATATCTGATATATATATATATATATTTTAAAAAAAGTGATTTGATAAGTTGATCAGTAGTACTTGGGGCTGCGGGTAATGGAGTATACCCCCAGTTAGGTTAATGGACTATCCCCACTTATATATGAAATATGGGTCGCGTATGGACTATAAACAACTTAAGTGGGATGCACACGCAAATATTCGGTTTGTGATGATTTCTATTGCTTATTGGGCCTATTGCCCATCAGCCGGCACGATGAGGTTGTAGTGAGGTTGCTACCATGTACCAAACCCCAATCAAACACTGTCCTAAGTCAAATAAGGATGGACAATGCGATGTCAACTGCAATTTTGAGACATGAACTACTGACAATGTAAATCCATACTACAATGTCAATAGATTGGTTTAAGTTCACACTTTGCAACAACAAATCACGGAACTTGCAATGAAATATGGGAGGTATGAAAACCTGGTACCACCGCGAATTTTCCCTCCCAATTCTGGGACGATAACGACCTGGTCGTGTTGGATGAGTGCGGAAACTCTGCCTCTTGCTATCTTCACTTATGAACTGAGGAATATATATATATATATATATATTGACAATAGTATGTAGGCGTGCAGGTGTGTAGGTATGTAGGTATGTAGATATGCATGCCGGCATTCATATATCTACGTACCCTTGCATCTTTGTGTTTTTGCATCCTTGCATTTTTTTGGTACCTATATACCTATGTATCTCTAATACATGTATATATATATATGCATATATGCAAGTATGCATTGATGTATGCATGTACAAGTTGAACATAAAATCAACACACATACATGTAATTAGTAATGGAATGGACTATAATTAAATGCAATCTAATGTATGATAATGTATGTATGTATGCATGTCAGTCTGCCCTGCCTGCTGCCTGCCTGTCTGTCTCTATGTATGGAAATGGAAATGTACAGTATATGTCAGTGTATCTGTGTATATATGTGTATATGTACATATGTACGTGTAATCTATCGTATATATGTAATTGTACATGTAAATGCATATCGCCCATAAATGTGTATTTATACAATTAGATGCATGTGAATGTGTGTTTGTAGATATACACACACAAAAAAAAAACTCCATTTCACATACGCATTTACATTTAAACAATATATGATTATATGTATTATATATAACTACATATTTGAATCTGGATATGATATTCATAGACTCTATGTAAACGATGTGATTGTATCGATAATTGAAAACAAACAAATGGATATCGGATCGATGTGCAGCTACCGGTGACGACAAACAGGACTGCGCCCAAGAAGGATCACCGGGATGTTGTCGGCCATATAAATGAATTGTCATACAGAAAAGTATTTACCATATCCATGAAAACATGAAAACCAACTAATATGCTATTATGGATATGGTATTATGTAATGGTATTATACTACTATACTACTATTATATGATATTATACTACTATACTACTATTATATGGTATTAATGCCAACCCTGGATTCATAAACCTCTAGGCTGTTTAATTGGGAAGGTACCATTTAAGTATCAAATCATGACTATTGGGGGAATACCCCTGAAAATAAAAAATAAACCATGGTTTAGTCTCATCTGGGGTTGACACTATATGGTAACCATGGAACATATTATGAACACATGGTATTATAATAACATAGCTTGTGACTTTCATCAACTTTACCATGGTACCTTGTTTTGCACCAAGCTATAGGACATATCATTGTATTATAAAACATGGTACCCTCTGGTAAACTAAGATAACTATGCAACATAACAATGTTCAAGTTCGGTAAATCAACTATTTCTACGGGCCATGGCTTCAATAGCAAACTGTTAAATTACCAGAGGGTACCCGCTATAATAGCACCTCCCCCGAGCCGTGGCCGGCTGCATGGATGGCTGGAGGGACAAACAAATAGACACATATGGGTAAACAGATGGATACTGTAGGTGATAAATAGATAAATAATGATAATAGGTATATAATCTGTATATATATATATATACATATTCTAATATACAAAAAGTAGATTCATAGTTCTATAAGTGAGTGGATGGATGGATGGGAAGATGGGTGGATGAATGGATGGACAGATTCGATCAAACACTTGCAAACTTCCTGCGATCGTTTCATTCATATCTCTAAGCTATACCCATAGGATCCATGTATGCTATATATGGTAACATTTACCATCAATATACCCCAGTCAAATTAGCATATATACCATACATGGATCCTATGGGATATCACATGCGTATTAGACTTGATGTATCAACAAGAGGGGTACCCCGCAATGCACTGGTTATCATGATTTCCCTGATGCACATGGCAATCTTCGGGTAAACGATGGCAAAGGGACATACCCCAGTTCCAGCAAATCCAAATATGTGTCAAAACTGGTTATAGAGTAGGACTATCAGTTGCCAATCGCATGCTCTTCTGATATAAACACTCACATAAATGTAACCACAACAAAAAAAAATATATGCACATATAATCAAACAAATAGTGAGATCTAGTTATGATAAAGCACATCCAAATGAACATGTATGTCACGCCTAATGCTTAATCTTACTTATTTTATACATGCAATTTTCTGAAAATAAAAACAATAAATCAAAATATGTATCGAAATAACTATAAGCAATTATAAACATATAATATATCACTTTATATCACATATCCCATATTGTAATATTGAGCTTCGTTGTTTTCATGGTATTTTCTGGTGCTGGTCCATTTTGACTCCGCGAAATCCAAATGTTTGCGCCGTCAAAATGTAGCCATGCCACAGCATCACGATGGATCCTCAGGACCGATGATTGTCGGGTAAGGAAATTAGGAATCTAACCATTAAAAGGTAATTGGGATCAATCCCATTAAATAGGAATATACAATGGAATCAATCCCATGCAATCCCATGAAATCCCTATTAATGTCACAAGATGTAAGGTAATTTCCATTTCAATCTACGGGGATTTAACCAAGATCAAAGGGATGAAATTGGATTGTGATAGAATGATATAGAAAAAAAAAAATTAAATGGTATATATAAAAAACCAACTCAATATGTACCATGGTCAAAAAGTTGTGTATTTGATTTTATTTGCTTTATGGTACTCCAGACACAAAAAGGCTTTGTTTCAATCTGAAGATGGATGATTGCCATGAACAAGGGGTTACGCTCACCTGCACAGGAATGATTGCCATAACCGACGAGAATGGCATAAACAGAAGCAGTCAGACACCGAGTGATTTGCAAATCCGAATTTCCCCTTTTTCTTGGATTTGCTGGATTTGGATGCCAGAAAAGTACGGTGATTCCTGCCGATTCTTTTGAACCAATTGTGCTAGGATACCGCCCCTTTTTTTGCCAAGGCTCAATGAGACTTTGTGCTCATTTACAAATCCTGCGGATCACCATGAGTCACAACTCCCTGCCGGTCAACCGGCTGAACATTGATCTGGCAACACCTTGCAACGAGACATTTCAAACAGAAGCACCTGATTCATGATTGCCATGCTGATCATCAGCATCAATATCATGATACCTTCCATAGTGATCATCATGAACAATAAGAGACACAACAACATGACATATTCGTACAAGAATCATTTTATCAACAACAACATGACCAGTCAGTAAACAAAACGATCAACATGATCACCATGCTAAACATTCATCATGAAGCAAACGATCTGTTCAAACCAGATCCATTGGGATCACCAACATCCAAGGTTCTTTCTGCAATAACGTAACGTTTGATGGCGTAATATGTTACTTGGATATGTATCAGTTTATTGGGGTACCCTTCAGAGTTAGCCCCATGGTTCTTAAATGGTTCGACCCATACCCATATGATTAATGCTATTGTAAATCATATATATATAATATTTTTTTGCTGGTTAGTCCCAATAAATCCTATATCCCATAGTAATCATATCCCCATGAAATCACATTAACAAAAAAAAACACACCATAGCCATTTTGTTGTTGGAAAATACTTTAGATTGATCGTAATGGATCATTAGTGGAGAGAAAAAAACAAACCGCCCACAGAGTTTCAAATATCACAGAATTGGATGATAAAAACCTATATTTGATAGTAAAAAACCATGGTTTCCCATTGCATCTCCTCTTCGCCCTCTACAAGATCGGCCCAGGATTGTCGCGTTTGCACCCAGCTGCACAATCCTGGCATCCATTCGCGACTTCGAAATCCATTGAAACAGTCTGGTTTTCGTATGTAATAGTGGCTACCAGTAGTTCCGCACAAGGCGGTGGCGGAAGTTTCAAAAAAGGAAACCTATAGGAGAGGTTGGTTGTTGTGACTCAGGGATGGCAGCGAGAAGCCGCTGATGGACTGAAAGGTGGTTGAGGTCTCCTCTGTTTCTCTTTCTTTCTCTCATTTTCTCTCTGTTTCTCTATCTTTCTCTCATTATCTACCGACCTACCTACTGATCTATCTGTCTACCTATCTATCTGTCTGTCTGTCTATCTATCTCCCTATCTATCTCCCTATCTATCTATCTATCTGTCTGTCTATCTATCTATCTATCTATCTATCCATCTATCCATCCATCTATCCATCTATCCATCTATCCATCTATCCATCTGTCTGTCTGTCTGTCTGTCTTTCTATCTCCCTATCCATCTATCTATCTATCTATCTTTCTATATATCTATCTATCTATCTTATCTATCTTATCTATCTATCTATCTATCTATCTATTTATCTATCTATCTATCTATCTTTTTATGTAGCTGTCTCTCTATCTTTTTGTCTGTCTTATCTATCTATCTATCTGTCTGTCTGTCTGTCTATCT
>Ga0126342_10009798_pt1 | contig 17154 bp, 12 predicted proteins | sample Cyp1metagenome_FD_92528 | JGI IMG/M metagenome (GOLD analysis project Ga0126342, IMG submission 92528) | Coral microbial communities from Lord Howe Island, Old Settlement Bay, Australia - Cyphastrea 1 metagenome | ecosystem: Host-associated > Invertebrates > Cnidaria > Coral ... | reverse complement strand
TATGCCAGAAGATATGCCAGATAGAATGCCAGAAGATATGCCAGAACATATGCCAGAAGATATGCCAGGTAGAATGCCAGAAGATATGCCAGATAGAATGCCAGAAGATATGTCAGATAGAATTCCAGAAGATTTGCCAGTAACTTAAATTGTATATAAATCTATAAATGTCATGGTGGGCATCACACGAAGTAAAGCAATTTTGTTTTGTGATGTATGACTTGTCACTCCTGATCCTACTTATTCTATTTTAAAATTCCAAAAAATGTTAGAGCCTCGGTAGAGCCCAACTTTTTACTGAATCCAGGGGAGCCACTAAGGATAGCAGTTCGAACCATACTTCTGGTGATCCTTGCCACTTGCCGAGGGGTATATACTATAGTGGAGCAACCAAATTCAAGTCTTCTTGGTCACCTACCTGATCTGATCGATGTGGGCAATCGTATGAACAAACTGTTGCAGATGAAACTTTGGCGATCCACCTTCTTGTCATAGCCTGAGACTTCCTTCAAATGTCAAATTCTGGGTAATTAGAATATGCCCCAGCATAATTCAGTGATTGTTACTACGCTACTAAGTTGGATGGGAGCTTGGGGAAGCCCTACAGCTAAACCAAGCCGCGCTTGGGGAACCGTGCCAGATTCTCAGCGTCACTGTCGTGTCTTCGGAACGTCCTTGCACTGGGATGTGATGGATGGATGTGTGGAATTAAATTTGAGAATTCCTATGTTTGCATGATGGTACTTCATTGATTTAGGGATTGAATTTAACACCCAATCATTCCAATCACGGGTCCCTGGTTACAGCCTTTGTATTTGGTTTGGGCCCGGGCCCAGGTCATGGTTGAAAAGCTTATACAGGAAGATCACCAAAAAAGAACGCGCAAAGTTCAAGGCTGCTTCTGCAGCCCTCAAAGTCACCACAAAAAGAAAGAAGGCTGACGGTTCCACATCAGTGTCTCTACCTAAGATGTGCTTTGCATCCAGGAAGATATATAATATAGAGTTGTTGGGTCTCTTTGAACATCTATCCCTCATGGGTTTCTTCTCTGAGGACCGGCGGACCAGGACTACAGAAGACCCAGGTTTATCCTGCAGGCTATGGCAAAAGGATCGTATATCTTCACAAAATGCTGATGGATGCAAAAGGTTTGCACTTGATGGCTTCCATCAAACTAGCATGGACAAGAATGAAAGACAAGAAATTCAAACCTGTTGGGGCCTCATTTTCTTTACTGTAGTTTCAAGTTTGACAAACAACAATAGCATCTGATCGACTTTTGGGATATCCAGTTTTATTTCGAACTTATCTTTTTCTGACTAGGGCATCATCCAAACCCGCCCCAGCCCTGGGTCCAGCAGCGCTTGGTTGCAGCATCGCCCAGGTCAAACGCTCGGGAGCCTTCAAAAAGGCAGGCTTGAAAGAGCTGGACCAATTCGTTTCCAAGGCAAAGGCCAAACGGCCCCATGTCTTTCTAAGGAAGTAGCCCAATTCAAAATGGGTTGTTATCCGTTGAGTCTCTGGAGGATATGAAGTTCCAGTTAGTAGATGGATAATACCTCATCAAAATCGATTATAACTTGGCAACTTTATTCTATTATTGTATTTAGGGCCATCGGCCAACTATCCCCATGCGCTCCATGTTTGCCATCTCTCGTGTCTTGCCGCTGCCACAAGCTTGCGCGCCATGTTTGCCATCTCTCGTGTCTTGCCGCTGCCACAAGCATGCACGCTCTCGTGTCTTGCCGCTGCCACATGCACGCCATGTTTGCCATCTCTCGTGTCTTGCCGCTGCCACAAGCGTGGTCGTACAAAAAGACACGCCTGCCGTCAAACTCGTGGTCCGTCTTCAAAATTGCATCCTCTTGCCAGTGCTTGCAGCTGTCCAGGCGCTCTTATCTCAGGATCTTGTCTTCAAGAATTCAACTGACATGCATATGTTTTTTGGGCTTTACCCAAAACAAAATTGCTTTACCAAAAACAAAAATTACTGCAATGCCTCTGGAGATGAACTTCTCCTGGTGGATTATTTCATGTTTCTAAATGGATATATTCATGAAATCATGCTAATTTAGCCCCTTTGAATCCACAATTGCCCCTGATATTAGCAAATTTATCATTTTAATTCTCGGGTTGCCAGATAAAATGTCAGATAGAATATATGCCAGATAGAATGCCAGAAGATTTGCCAGATAGAATGCCATAATATATGCCAGAACATAAGATATGCCAGATAGAATGCCAGATAGAATGCCAGAAGATATGTCAGATAGAATGCCAGAAGATTTGCCAGATAGAATGCCAGAATATATGCCAGAAGATATGCCAGAACATATGCCAGAATAGATATGCCAGGTAGAATGCCAGAAGATATGCCAGAAGATATGTCAGATAGAATGCCAGAAGATTTGCCAGTAAGAAAATTGTATAAATGTCATGGTAGAGATCATTCGAAGTGAAGTATTTTTTATTCCAAGGGCACCTGTACCAATTCCAATACCAAGAAATGCTTAAATCATAGAATTCGAGAAATTAATTCTTGGTTGAACCCACCAAAACCTGGTTTTAACTCCAATGGCCACTATATTGGTTGCAAACACAACTTAAAACATATATTAACCCCAAATTAAATCTAAATTGTTCCCATTAGCCCCTTATCCCATCCAATCTTTTCAGATTAAAACCACAATGTGGAAAATTTGGGCAAGAGCCTCGCTTGTGGCATCCCTGCCACAAATCTTCTGGATTCCGCTGGCCTTTCCAGCGGGAATGCGGCCAAAGCTGTGTTAGGGGAGGTCCCTCAATTTTTTGGGAAAATCTGGTAGCGTGAAGTACCCGTGAAGTTTGCGTGAAGTACCATGTTTACCCGTGAAATACCATGTTTACCCGTGAAGTTTGCGTGAAGTTGGGGTAACATTTTTTTGAAAAAAACAACTTTTTTTTACCACACATCTCCAAATATGGTTTTCTGAAGTTTTCTGGTTGTGGGATATCACCTCTGACCAGCTCTGGCATGTTCCAAATCAATGCTGAAGCCAAACTTGGCTTTAATTTGTGGGGGAAAAAGGTACTGGCTGCATTTTGGAAGCAACAAATGGTTTGTTCACCTGAAATTGCCTGAAATTGAACCAACTTGCAGTGCACAAGTAATAGCTACATGAGATCTATGGGTCTTCCCGCAGCCATTTTGGTAGGAACCGGCCCAGTTGAACAGAAATGGAGGATCTTAGTGCTTTCCTTCAGCAGGCGAAGGATAGGAAGCAGGCTTTAGAAAACAAAACATCACAGCCTGCGTCCTGTCCGGGTGCTGGACAGATTGACCGTGCTAAGACCCTTATTTTGGGTGAGTGGGGCTGGCATACTTTGCAAATCCGGGTGATGGGAGAAATTTATCTTGGGGAAATGATATCAAGATATCAATTCACTCAAGATTGCTTGGGATTCCTACTATAGATATAATTGAAAAGTCATTTGCCTATATTTCACCTCATGATTAGACAACCAACCATCAATACATTGTAAGCCTATAGCATACTTTTGGGGTGATTTAAACAAATCCTAGGAAATTTAACCCATTGCCAGGACAATCGAAGATCAAGAACCGCAAGAACCACAAGGACCACAAGGACCACAAGGACCACAAGAGAAACCAGGCTTCACCAATGATGGGACCCCCAAAATTGTTGGATCTTGGGATTTAAATTTTGTGGCCATCCCCTAATACTGTTCTGTTTTGGCATGCCCTGGTTCTACACACTCACTTCAGCACCTATAATATGGATCTCCAGGTGCAGCATTGCAGGTTTTGTTTTTTTCGGGTCCCAAAATATACTTACTATTTGTAAGAGGAATGACCCTACAAGGTGGTGCCCCCCAAGTTATAAGTTGGTTTATAATCCCACTAACTATATTAGATATATCTACCATAAGTCCTAGTTATTAGAGTTATAAACCAACTTAGCTATCTTGGGGGCACCACCTTGTAAAGTCCTCACGGCCCACAAACAAATATCAACTACCTGCAGGCCCAAAGATCCCAAACTTTATTGAATTTGTTTATGTTGAAATCTCTCTCACTCTATCCATTGCCATTCCAACATAAATAAGGTCGGGTATTCAATACACCGGTGATTGTATATTAAAGACATGACCTGAAGGTACTCAAAGGTACTCAAAGCCTACATATGTAGTGCCCATTAAGCCCATGTACTCTCGGGATCCCTCAATTTGGTTAATATTCGATGTGTTTGAATTCAATGTTTTGATATTATATGGGACCAAACAGGACCTAATATGGGACATTCAATATACATGCAAAGGGGAAATGAAAATCCACAAGAATTGATCTTCGAAAAATCTTAATCCATACAATCCAATGTTGGGTTCTGGAGGTTGCAAGCGAAAAGTCATCAAAGTGAGAAAGGTCATAAAGAAGAAGAAATCGTCACCGGCAGGGGAAAGGGAGTCATCCAGTGAACCTATCCCCACCACTCCAGCCGCCAGTGTTGCCTCTACAAGGCTCAGTTCCCCATCGTCGACAGCGACTCCTTCGCAAGAGGACTACTACCAGGGAAGTTGGTCCCAGTGGCGAAATGAGCCCGAATATGAAGGACAATGGGATAAGTGGCAATGGCCACCGGCAGGATGGAGGCCCAGTCGGTTTCACGAGGCTTTCTATGATCAATCCTCCCAATACTATCGGTATAACACATTTGACTGGGACACATGGGATCGAAAGCAAAAGACTATTGACCTTTGGGGGACACCAACTGAAGCTGCCCCCACAACACCGCATGCTCCAACCAAGTCTGGGGAACCAATCTCGCAACTGAGCAGGGGATCAAGTGAAGTAAGTTTAGTGAGGCAGCAGCTTCAGCGTTGTTCTACGTCTGACCAGCTTGCAGCCAACCTTCAGAATCGGTTGGATGAGGCAGAAGGTGACACCAAAAGGAAGCAAAAACAACGACTAAGGTTCCAGACAAACAGGAAGGCCAAGAGTCAACAAAACATTGCAAGATCCCCGAAGAGAAAGCTAAGCAAGGCAAGGAGGCTGACCAGACCCCCACTCCCGAGGAGAAAGCTGAGGAAAGCAAGGAGGCTGATAAGACAGCCACTCCCAACCAGAAGGTTGACATGAAGGATGCTGACCAGACCCCCACTCCCGAGGAGAAAGCTGAGGAAAGCAAGGAGGCTGACAAGACACCCACTCCTGACCAGAAGGTTGATCAAACCCCCACTCCCAACCAGAAGGTTGAACAAAAGGAGGCTGACCAGACCCCCACTCCCGAGGAGAAAGCTGAGGAAAGCAAGGAGGTTGAAAAGACCACCATTCCCGACCAGAAGGTTGAAAGCAAGGACACTGACAAGACAAAGATTCCCGAGGAGAAAGCTGAGGAAAGCAAGGAGGTTCAAAAGACCACCATTCCCGACCAGAAGGTTGAAAGCAAGGACACTGACAAGACAAAGATTCCCGAGGAGAAAGCTGAGGAAAGCAAGGAGGTTGAAAAGACCACCATTCCCGACCAGAAGGTTGAAAGCAAGGACACTGACAAGACAAAGATTCCCGAGGAGAAAGTTCTGGAAAGTAAGGAGGCCGACAAGACCCCCACTCCCCAGCAGAAAGTTACCCCTCCCGAGGAGAAGGTGACAGGAACCAATGCTGAGAAGACTGCCAATTCAAACGAGGTTAAGAAAAGCAGCACCCCTGAGGAGAAGGCAACAGGAGCTGAGAAGACCAGCAATTCACAGGAGCAGGCGTCAGGAAGCAACCCCGAAAAGAAGGAGGAGAAGGCCGGAAGCCCAAAGGAAGAACAAGACACAAAAAGGAAACAAGAGAGCGAACTCAGCAATGGTAAGAGTAAGGAAGCACGAGTTGAAGGACAACAAAAATTAGCAAAGAAAGAAGGCGAAGGAAAAGAAGTCGACCAAGCAGAGCACGAGGAGACACCAGAGGAAAAGGCAAAAAGAGAAGCGCTGGAATTGAAGCGCAAAGCAGCTCATGCCAGGTACATGAGATACTTCAGGTCCATCAGGAGTCCCGCCCTCAATACCAAGTTCCCCAACTATCCACAAATTCAAGTCTTTTAACGGATCACCTTGCACTCCAATCATCCTATATAAACGAAACAATGGAGGTGGTTGGGTATGTGTAATTTCGAAAGTTCTTTGCAGCAAATGTTTCCTGTTTCAAACTTACTTCAAATCTTTTAGACCCCGACTGATTTTGCTTTGGCCAACTCAACTAAGACCCGTCGACTCCTATCGAATTGAGAAAAATGGCACACGAGGCACATGGAAGTACCTTGTTTTAGTAGCAGGGGGGCAGGGGTTGGTCTGCATGTGGGGTTACATGGGCTAGCCATATTCTCTACTGCAACATCCGCTCGGCCAAGCTAAGGCAAAGGGTTGAATTCTGTGCTGTACGAAGCATGGAGTTCTTGTGGGGAAGGGCAGTGGCAGACTTCGAAGTTCTACTTGAGCATCAGGGAGAGACATCAGTCCCGCCGCAGGGGAACCAGGAAGTGGTTGATGCGATGGGAACTGGAAGGAAAGTTTGGCAATGTCATTGCTGACCAAATTATCACCCGCAAAGAAATGGACCAGGAACTTGCCAAAGCTGAAGTTCGATATCACCCAGAGTTGCCGGAAGAAGAGGTTCGCTAGCTAGCCCTGTATGTAAATTATTTCGAACCCGATTCTTTTCATACCACAAGTATTTAGGCTCACCATGAATCTATTGTTCCAGGCAACAAAGCAGTATTTGACCTTGGTTGAAGACTGCGAAGAAGAAGAGCACATGGAAGAAATTGACCGGTTGTTCAGTGCACTTGACAAAGACAGCAGCAGCAGCTCAAGCAGCTCTAGCTCGTCCAAGAAAAAGAAGAAGAACAAGAAGTCAAGCAAGGACGACTTTATCGAAACATCTCCTTTTGGTCAAATAAAAGTGTTCTACAATCATTGCACGCACATGACTAGTTTATGCACTTTTAGCTGGTGAAGGACCACCCGAAGAAAGAGAAGAAAGATCCCCCCAACAAGGAACCGGCCAAAGACAAGAGCAAGAAAAGCAAGAAAGAAAAGAAGGTCAAAGCTGAGAAGGCTCCCAAGGAAAAGGATGAGCAGAAAGAACAGGTCAAGCAAGCTAAGAAGGCTGGATTTACACAATGATTGGTTCTGTCCAATTTTATTGCATTTCTTTTAGGATTGATCAGCCTGTCATCTAGGCAGTGAATGATGCAAGCACCAAACTGAAATGGGCAAATTCTTTGGTCCCCAACTTGGAAAGCATGTGAGGCACCTAGAGGAAGAATCTGTGTGCAAATTTCAAAGCTTGCAAAACCAACGGGCCATGTTATGTAGATAATCTTGGGCTATGCGAGTTTCAGCATTTTTCCCAAGGAGCGACAAGTACAAGGAGTCTGTGAAGATTGATGTAACGGAGAAGAAAACAAACTTGGAGGCATGCATGTGTTGTGTTGGAATCAAGCTGGTGTTCATTCTTCAGTTTAAAAAAGTAAACTAAGTAAACCTGCTTCATTCATGCACTATGGACAGGACACGCGTGGAAAACTCCAAGCCGCCCTCGATTCCGGGGAGGCCCCTCACCTCACATGTTTTGAATAAGATATGCATGAATGCATATGTTTTGTTTGTACCAGGCCCAGTTGAGCACATAGTGTTCCCAACATTTCTCAACCAACCCCATTGCTTGCCAGGTGACATCTGAGTTAATCCGGCAGTGTGATGAGGCAAAGAAAGGCTTAGAGACCGCGTGCGAGCCCTTGAAGAAGAAACCCAAAAAGGCATGAGTAATGACAAATACACCACACACGTGGGATCTATCTACAGTGCTGGTTTCGTTTTGCAGTTCTTCAAAGTTGCAGCTGGTGGCTACTTTGCATTTTTTTGGGATGATTTTTGTAGATTTGAATTTCAAAGTTTTTATATCAATATTTCATTCTGTTCCTCACGCTGTCCTCATGTATGTGCAAAGCTGCCAGCAATAGCAAAGAGAGTCGATAGGCACCCTTGTGCTATTCCTTTGAAAGGGAAACAACCTCAGGTTGTGTGGGTCTAAGGATGGCCCAGCGGTGCATAGATCCTCTCGGCATGCTGCGTTGTCATGATCCAACGTGTTATGGTGGTTGAACCATGTTGAACTTCAAAAGAATGGGTTTTTGAACTTTATTCTAATATGGTATGAACAGCACAAGTTGTTCGATTTTGTTGAGAACCTCGTGCTTGCGATACATGGCGGCAGCAGCAGCAATCCCCATTTAGAAACCCAGCGCGACACTAAACCTAGACCTGGAGTGAGAGACGAGGCTTGAAAAAAAGAACCGATTTTATCGTGACACAAAGCGAATACACATGCAATCAGTTAGTACCAAACAGCCTGGGAATCATAATTTTGATTTGGTTAGTATTATTACTATATATGTCGACAGTATACAGCTATGCTACTATCATGTCAATAAAATCCCATCGCAGGTGCTGATGATGAGGGCGCTGGTCCTTTTGAAAGGGACATCACTGAAAGAATGGCTTCGGGAGATTCTTTGATGCATTGATGACTGGATAAGTTGTTGAAGATCTGTTTTTCTTGGAACAATGTTCTAGGTTCACAGTTGTCTTTTTGCCGAAATGTTTTAAACATAAATTTTGAAACATTTCTAATCATAATTTTTGAGACATTCAAAATGTATGAATATACCGAAGGGAAGCAGAAGGGGATTGGAGAGTTTGCTGTCAGCTCAGGGCACAAGTGCTGAATCTGCCATGAGATCAGCTAGAGCAACGCACGCTGATGCTCTGGTTTCAAGAGAAATAGTTTTTGTTGATAATGTTCCTTAAATTTATGTTTGGGTATGTAGTTCGAACTAGCTACATCATGTTTAACAGATTTTCTCCTCATTGTTACCAAGTAAGGAATCCGGTGGCATTTCCAGACCATGGACTGCCAAACTTGCGGGATACACTGGATCATCAAACCGAGCGAGAGACTTTTTCCGCACCACAGAGGTGCCCTTGGATCCTACTTTAGATTTAGCACATTTTACTGTAGCACCATTAATATGAGAACATTATGAAGATTTAGGGATACCATGATTTTGTGATTTTCAATGTTAAGCGAATCCTTGGAATCGAGGAACCTACGAAAATCAAGATCCCCATCAAATTCCCTGACGATTCAATTTCTGATGTTGTCATGCCCATGCAGCTGCCACTTGATATCTTGAAATACTTGCTCACTGAGTGTGGCTTGTGTATTGATGATAGAACAGTTTCTGCCTATTGGCAACACTTGGACTCTGTTGGGGAACCAGTGGCTATGAAAACAAAGGGGTTCCGAGAAGCAGCATCAATGCCTGTATGGCCACTCGGGCTTTACGGTGATGATTGCGTTATGGGTCTGGTGACTTCTCCTTACAGCAAAATGCTGGGGATCTTTATGTCACTACCGCTCTACAGACCGACCTCAGTACGCATGTCTCGCTATCTCATTTTCTCCATTGAGGTGGACAAGATTGTTTCGGTTACTGAAACATTGTACCCAGTGTTTGAAAGGATAGTTGCTTCAGTGAATGAACTAGTTGAATCTGGCATCAATGGTCGACAATTTCTCTTGACAGAAATTCGGGGTGATCAATCCTTTTTTCGTATGATCTTCCGCTATCGAAGCTGGTGGAAGCACCGAAATATTTGCTACAAATGCTGTGCTACTACAGACCAGAACCCAGTCAACTACTTGCTCTACAACACAGACAATGGTTGGGAATCTACTGTTCGCTCCACTGAGCAATTTATTCTTGAGGAACTCGAACTTCCAATGTGCAGCTTGGCTGTTTAATTGATTGTTGATGTCAATAAAGAATACCAGTAACATAGGGGGTCATCACCCGAAATATGATGTGAAATTATTGAATCCGCTAAGCAGTTTGATGTTGGTAGCCTCCAAACAAAATAGACTTTGTTTCTTAAAAAACAAACGTTCCCACTAAAACTTATGCCTTCGGTTTGTGCTCCCAAAGGTCCTTTGGTGGACATTTACTTCTTTGATGTGGAGATGTTGAAACATTGCACATTACATGTGCTAAATCTGGGACTCCTTGGAGTTTCCAATGGTTCAGCCCTGCCGCTCGGACCAGAACCAGTCCTTGTAGTTGTGCATGTAGAGACAGCCTTCTTTCGTGTCTTTCGCCGGACTGCATGCCATTTCGCACTGGGGGAACCCTGGGACAGTGTTGCTCCTGGATTCAAAGCACTATCCTGAAAGTTCATATGCCATATACAAATGGGATAAATCCAGAAAATGGCTTTCGTCGAGGTACAGGATTGGAAAATGGCTTGAGTTCTATCCCAAATACTTCCTCCAACTTGGGAAAAAGGTTGGAGGAGTAGGAGTTGATAAGGTTGTAGGTCATCCACCATATGTAGCACATGCAAGCCCCAGTGACCAACCACTTGGGTGTCAATCTACATCATCCCAACTAGGGCTGTATAATTTATATTAAAACTTAGGTATGTTCAGCTCACTACTTTGTACCAAATTTAGGATGCTTCCCTACTTAGTCTTTACTTGTTTACCCAAAGAAAAGGAATTTGGAACTCATCCAACCAGCTCTCTGAATCCAAGGGGAATGATGATGGAGATGCATGTCTGTGGTGACATTTCGATTGGCCTACATATGCCACTCCAGAGAGCATATGATTCTTTCAAGTCATTCTGCAGGGCACACAAGATTTTGACGTCACAGAAGCACTGGGCTGTTCGGCAGTTGGTACGGGATGGCTATGGATACTATCTCAACTGCAAAGGCTTCAATTCCAGAGTAATCAGCGAATGGTTACTGAACAAACTTCAAGATGTCAACCGACACCCAGATCAATACCCTGACCTTATTCAAGATGAAAGGGCCCAAATGTGCGAGACTGCTTTGATGCTTACCAAAAAAAGTATATTTTGGGCCTTTGTTCCCCACCTGCCAGGTGAGGGTTGCTAGATTTTAACAGAGCCCTTCTCCTCCTCCTCCTCGCAGTGGGCACTGCCGGACCTCAACGGGAAGAATGTCAGAAAAGATGTCAGATAGAATGTCAGAAGATCTGCCAGATAGAATGCCAGAAAGAATGTCAGAAAGAATGTCAGAAGGTATGCCAGATAAAGTGCCAGAATGTTTGCCAGATAGAATGCCAGATAGGATGCCAGAAGATATGCCAGAATTGCCAGAAGATATGCCAGAACATATGCCAGAAGATATGCCAGGTAGAATGCCAGAAGATATGCCAGATAGAATGCCATATATAAGATATGTCAGATAGAATGCCAACATTTTAAAATGTATAAATGTCATGGTGGGGATCACACGAAGTAAAGTAATATGTATAATATTTATTCTTACCACAATACTATCAGAGTTCAAACCCTCTCCTTACAAACAAATTCAACCACCTTGCCATCAGCTTGGCATCGGATTTTTGGGATTTCACATGATGCCACTAAGCTATAATGTTAAAATGTCCTCGGCCCAGGAGTGGTATCAATCGATACTTCGGATTGACAGAGCGCGCCTCCAGAATCTTGAAGCTCTTCACCATTGCTGCGCTGGGGCAATTGGCGGATGGGAGTTGCTTACCCCTTAAAGAATAAAATAGATTTATAGCACTATTTTGCAGGATTTGATTTTTAAATCTTTTGTGGGATTACTAGAGGAGATACGATAGTCACTTACCCTGGCACTTCAACTATTATACCTTTAGAAAAACTCAAATCCTTAGTTTCCCTACCACTTTTCGATCATGTTTGACGGTTTGACCCATATCCATTCTCTTCACCAAGAGTTCATTCGTGGCATTGGCAACATATGGTCGATGCCCGCCACCGTGCACGTCTCAAAGTTATGCTCCTTTGGCAAACAGCATCGGACTTGATATAGCGCTTCAACCACTCTGGCCTTCCAAATGCGATGTCACCACCAGCACAGCGCAAACCCAGTTTTTTCATCGTAGTGGAGGTCCCAGAATGATGAATCTATCAGAGAGATAAAGAGCTTGTTTTGGAAACTTAGTATTCTGGGGGTTACCCAGTTACCCAAATGGAAACTAACATCTTAAACATTTTGAATGGGGGGCCATCAAGGACTCCAGCCCAAGCACGAGATATTGAACACAGTGGCAAAACATATTTGCTGGCGTATCTCCGATTGAACAGAACGAGTATCAGGACCTGGGGCATATTCGTTTTTCAAATTTCGTTGCGTTTGATAGAAACTTTGTGCTTGATGTCTTGAAATGTCAGCCATGGAGGATGAAGCGGCTTTCTTGGGTAGCCATTCCGAAGTGGCATGTAACCTATCACAGATTTAACATTGCATTTCTTGTTTCTCTTGGTTGCCCACCACAAAAGAAACCTGGTTTATCAACTATTGGTTTGTCAAACATTTGACCTGACCAGCTTAGGCACTAGCACACTTGTTGCGCCAAACGGTGCGCCGCTTTAGATACTAAGCTGCATGTGTTCACCCCCTTTTCAAATCGGGACTCACCTCACAGGAATTTACCAGTTGGAACTTTGCATACAACTCAGGACTGAATCCTCGTTTTCAACATACTTTTGTTGATGAGGATCAAATGGGTGTCTTGAAACGAAGCTGGCCCAGGAATATTTATTTTCTTTAAACTCAAGATTGGGAGGAAACAACCCAAAATCAATATTACATTTCGCTTTATCAGTGTGTCTTACTGCTAAGGATGGTCTCAAAGGAGCGTGACTGCCAAACGAGAATGGACGGTCATGCGGTTTGCCCGACTCCGCTACAAAACACTGAAGTGGCGCATCAAACAACTCAGAAATAAGCGATGAAAAAACTGGGTCTGCGCTGTGCTGGTGGTGACTGATTGTGACCAAATTTCTGCAATTTGGGAATGTTGATGTTTGACCTGGTTAAACATCGCATTTGTTGAAGTGCCAGAGTAAACATCGTATGTCAACAAATACTAAGTTAAACATCGCATTTGAAAGGCTAGGGTATAATTATATTATTATATGATATTATATGTATAGATGTATATATATATATATATATATGATTGTACATGGAGGTTTCCTAAAATGGAGCCCCCCCCACATGATCCAAACTTAGAGCATTTTAGTATTGAAAGCCGTGGTTAACTGGGGTAAACCTCCACATCGGTACTTGGGTCATCAGCTACATGGCTGTATCTGGGAAATCCCCGAACTGACTAGGAATATCATCGAACTATATAACCCATGACGGATCCATGGTGCTGGTATATATGCTAACATAACTGGGGATAACTGGGGTATATTGATGGGATCCATGTTGCCATATATAGCAGCACCATGGATCCTATGGGTAAATGGTGGATTTTCCAGCAAACCGCGTTTGATTACCAGAGGGTAGAACTGAGAAGCGACAAAATTTGTGTGTTTGCAGTGAAAATTACATAACCTTCAAACGTGAGGAATATGATAAAGTACTCAAAACTACCCTAAATGTTGGTAGATTGATGGGGAACACTGGGCCTTGATGGTTGTACTAATTATATTTATATAAGTGTACTCATTATGTTTGTTGTTTTTGTCAAGTCCCCTTTTATCTTTAACTTTGGTCTGTAATAGACTTGACAGTTGCAATCTCCATTTTGGTGAGCAGTTGTACTAATTATGTTTGTCGATTTTTCCAAAATGGGGATTGCACCATTGCAATTCCAAAGTTTGATCGCATCTTTTTCAGTCATTTCTTCCTACTCCATCATATTTGAACAACGCACCGGTTTCCAGATTTTTGATCCATACGATGCGGCCCTCCTCCAGTTATGCTTTGATATGGTGTATATATATAATATCAACATATATCCACATACATCTACCATAAACACGTGAATTTAGGCATGTTACATAAACCAACCTTTATATAGCTATCATAAAATCATCATATATTCCAAGTATTTTCTTGCTGATAAATCATGTCAATCCATTTTTTCTTCCTGGATCAAAAAAAACAAAACATTGGGAGGTTTGTACCTTCTCTTACTGGTGCCTGGTTCGGTTTTGGGTAATGGGATAATTCTTAATACTTATTATGTATCCCAAATAGGGAATAATTGTGCATATAGCCAATAGTTCAAATTAATTGTGAATAGCCGCCCACATTAGTTAATGCTAAAAATAACATAAACACTGACTATTAGCATTAACTATGAACAGTTGATATGAACTGTTAACTATATTCACAATTATTCCCTATTTTGGTATCCACAAGAACTATGAACAGTCATCATCAACCATCCCATTCCCCCATTCCCTACCAAGCACCAGTAAGCAATGATTTTTGTGAGTAGTTCATACAAGGTGGTGCCCCATAGTTAAGGTGGTTTATAACTCCAATAACTATGGTTTATGGTAGATACATCTATATTTCTACACAATTCCTATGGTTTATGTTTTTTCACCAACAGCTAGATATATCTATAACTATGGTAGATATATCTAACTATAACTCCAACAACTATGGTAGTTACTATGGTTTATATCCATAACTGGGGGGGCACCACCATAGTTCTTTCGGGAGCTCCCAGTGAACCGCAGGGACCGCCGCAGGACCAGGTGGGCGAGTGGATCTGCCTTCGCTTCCGACGGTCCGCCCTGCTGCGACTGGGGATCATCACCAAGGACGAACAGGTGGGTTGGCTGACGGCGGTCCCTTAAGAAGCCAACCGGCTACCCATAGGTGATGAGTTGTAACACCTAAATGATGGGAAATGTATAAATTATAAGCCTATTTAATGGGATATAGGATGAAATAAATTGGGGATACCCTCTGGCAAACTAACAGTTTGCTATTGAAGCCATGGCCATGGCGAAATAGTTGATTTACCCATTAAACATGGTGATTTTCCATAGTTATGGAGCAGTTTACCAGAGGGTATTTCTCAGTTGGATAAACCATTGAGTTCTATTTAGATACATAATTTTGAGTGATACCTTGGGTTGGCCACCTTTCCCTACTTTTTCGTTAAAAACGGGGGGTTCAAGTTGTACCTCCAACTGCGCGCAGGCCAAGCCCGTTGGGGAGAAAGGCGTGGATGCAAAGGCAGCGGCTTTTGTCTGCTCCTCGACGTGGGCAGCGGCTGTTGTATCTGAAAGCTCTAGGAATTTTCCTGGATAGTTTATGACACCGTGGCACCATATGTATATATATATTTATATAACATATGCTATATATATAACATATATATATAACATTTATATATAACATATATATATATATACAACATATATATATACACAAACATATATATATAATATTATATTATGTATGTGTATCTATGTTTTTTAAAGTGTATTTATAGATCTTGAGACCTTTGAATGTCCTTGGCACCAGGCTTGCTTATATGTTTGATTTTTGCACAAGAGGTATGCGAACTTGAAGACGAAAGCAGTAGGTCTTTGCTTCTGCAGACAAAACCAGAAAAGAGGGGTTGGTATAGTACATGTGCACGCATAGGTTGGAAACACTGCGATTTTGGGATGATGTGCATAATTCATCGTCAATGATGTACCGTCTTGTTTTAGAATCATTCACCATCCACTTTTCTGAAGTATGTACATACTATTGCAGACAGCTGCCAACATATTGTCGATCGCATTCAGACGGCTTATGCATGCTATCCCAGCGTCCACTTTCTGCCAGATGTTTCGCAAGTGTGGAAGTTCCTGGGAGAGAAATGTAATGAACTCAATGATGAACCAATGCACTACTGAGTCTTATATACCTGTTTTTTTTTACCTTAAAATGTGATAGAAAACCTGGGAAGGGTTATTTTTTGATATTTTGTGATACTAAGAAATTACAGCAGCAGCTTAGACTTAGATGGGCTACCTACTTGGCTTGGGATCTTCTCCGATTCTAAGGGCCGCATGTCTTCGGTGGCATCCCTCCTCAGGTGGGAACGGCGCCGCCCCATGGTGGTTACCATTGGTTCAACGACAGTTTTTGAAGAAACAGCTGAAAAAAAAAACAAGACCATCAAACATCATCAAACATCATCAAACCATCTAAAATCTCCATAAATCTCCATAAATCTCATCCCAAAGCCATCCGAGTCTCACTTTCTTTGGTCGAAAAAAGTGGTTGATCAAACTTCTGGGACCTGCCAGGTGGTGGAAGAGGTGTTCCCCATGGAACGTCAAGGAACCGTAGCTCGGCGTGCTGGGAAAAGGAGGTGCTGTTCTGGCCCTTGGCCCCGAAAAAATGATGGGGATATCATAAGGATATGATGATTACATGCGATTACCCCTCTAGTAATCAAGCATGGATAGCTGGAACATCACCCATTTATATTATATAGTTCCATGATTTTCCCATTAAGATACCCACTTCTAAGGGACATCTTTGATCATCTTTGACTACCGGACAGTACATAACTACAGTTAACATGCCATTTCTTGGGGTCGCCTGCATGTTCAGCTTCAAAAGGTGCTTGCCTGACATTTTGTGAAGGTTTGATATCTTCAAGGCATAATTTAACAAGTTGCAATCGGAAATTCATGTTCCAGAGCCTCATTGTTCGCAGTTTGATGTCTGCTTTCAGGGTGTAGTTGGGATCTTCTTCCCCACTCAAAACCAACCCTTCTGGAGATGAAACATTAAATTCAAATTCAGGCAGAAATCCGCTTGTGTTGAAATCCTCTTGTGTTTATTGCACTTGCTCGTGTAAGTGGAATGAAGCTCCCAATATGCCATGGAGACACAGTCAGTGCAAACTGATAGGAAGATCTTAGCTCGGAAAAAGTTGTCTCAAAGCATTTGTTTGGGCTTCAGCACACACAGGAATGTATACCTTCAACACAATGTCTTGTGTTTTGGTAGGAATTTGTTGAGCCATTCCCAGGTACCTTTTGATGACTGGTGGATGTTGTCCCCCCTACAGTTGGGTGATGTTTAAATCCGAACACTGGAAGGACATGTGCAGGAAATCCATGAAAAATCCCTAATACATGGCTATATGAGCTATGGTCAATACTCATGGTTAATAACCATTAATAGGGGCTAGTCATCCAATGGTTTATAGGGATTTATAATAACCATTATAAGGATCCTTATTATGGATGGGATGACCATCAACCATATA
>Ga0126342_10009797_pt1 | contig 17156 bp, 17 predicted proteins | sample Cyp1metagenome_FD_92528 | JGI IMG/M metagenome (GOLD analysis project Ga0126342, IMG submission 92528) | Coral microbial communities from Lord Howe Island, Old Settlement Bay, Australia - Cyphastrea 1 metagenome | ecosystem: Host-associated > Invertebrates > Cnidaria > Coral ... | reverse complement strand
TGTCCACCTCGCCCGAGAGGAAGTAGTTCTCAATGGTCTCCGCGATGGCTGTGGAGTCTTTGGCCTTGATGGTGTCTGGCATGGCCCAGAACTCCTCAGTGTAGTTGTACTTGTACTTGTCCTGGGGCTGAGCCCACTGGGAGGGTCCTTCTCAAAGGTGGAGGGGAAAAAATTGGACCAAAATAAACATGTTCTTTGTTGAGTCAAAGTCTCCGCGATGTGATACAGCTCATATGATTTCAAACATCAAGAACCTCATTGATTTGGTGTGTCTTTATATGTTTTGCCATCTCTTGCTACATGTCTCTAAATGCATGCCCGCATACTACTGAATATCTGCACACTATGGTACAACATTATTATACACAGGGTTGTTTCCCAACACCCAAAGTATCAAGATGGGAAAATGTGAAAGAAAAACTTAGCATTCTTGAAATCAACAAGCAGGGTTTCTCCCAACACCTCAGGTACGTTTGGGTGATCATTTTACCATATTTTACCTATAATTAGAATGTGACAATGTTATCAACATTCAAAAACAAATAAATACAGTAACATATATACCATCTATATAACATGTCCATTCTATCCTTGTGGCCATCATTTCTCCCTAACGAACCTTCCACGGTCTCATCTCCATCCCCATCCCATGGCTGTCCGGCTGCATGCGGGTAGTCAACGCCTGGACGCCCTTGCGCCCTACGATGAAGAGCTTTGGGGCGATGCCCTGCTCGTTCAAGGCCAAAATACGCGCCTGGTTCCAGGCTGGAAATGAATGTCCAGCCTCATATATACCGGTATATGATCATTTGGTATATGACCAATACAAATCATTACAGTATCATTACGAATCATTCTTGTATCATAGTACTATGGTAGAATGTGTATAATCATTGGTATGATGTAGTTTGTAACTATGCTATAGTATAGATCATTGGGTATAGAACCAGTCCTGTACATGTCTTATACATGAATCAGCTGTATAACTATAGGACATTGGTATGATATGATCATTGGTATATGACCAATACAAATCATCATAGTGTCATGGTAATATTAAATGTGTATAACCAATATTAGCCAACATGGTAGAAAACTGTTCGGATTTTTTGTGGATTGACATATCTATATTTTTCATTCTTTCTTGAGCGCCATCTCTCAAGTTCAGATCGACATATGGAATCATGATTTTGATGGGTATATTTCAACTGCTGAGGCTGAGAATTTGAGAAGCAATGCTTTGGCGTGCTTGCATAATTTCAGAATTTCATTAACACTCACATGGATTTGACAAAACAAAACAGAGATGCAACCTGCACCTAGAGAGGAAAAGTGTGCGAAAACAAAAGAGCTGAACTAATTGTGGCTTGGAATGTGAGAACGTGCCCTACCCTCTGGTAAACATACAAAAAACTATGGAAAATCACCATTTTTAATGGGAAAACTCACTATTTCAATGACCATTTTCAATAGCTATGTTAGTCATTACCAGAGGGTATCCACTGCCCCTCTAGCCTGGGTTTTCTTGATCACGAAGGCATTGTAGGCACCGCACAGTCCTGGCAGTTCTGGGAGGCGGTTCTCCCTATAGACATCCAAGTGAATCCAATGTTTGAGATGTGTAATGTGGGTAAAACAATGTCATAAACCATCCATGACTGGGAATGGTAACCATACAACCATATACCACCAACCAAAAAATGGTGATAACTGGGGGATGGTTTATTATTGTTTATTATTGTTTTACCCATTATTAATTTATCTGTTCACCCCCCAAAATGCCATGCTTTCAACTCCGAACTCGCCGATCTTGGAAGGCCACTGCCGCTAGCTGCACCGCCATCCGGCCTCGCTGCCCAGTGATCATCAAAATGCCCACATTCGTCACTTTCTCAGGCACGCGCAGCATGGGAAGGTCCGCCTCCAGCCCCGTGCCTTGGGCGATTGGGCAACGGATTGGATGGGAACAAGTGGCGAAACACGGTGGATGGGATAAATGTTGGTAACACGTGCATGAATAATCATGAATATATGGTGAAAAATTGTAAACATGGTGAGATATTTATGGAATACGCTGCGTTACTGTAAAAAATGCCAAGCTGCGTGGTAAAATGCCATGTATCACTTACAACCAGCAACCCTGGAAAAGGTGGACAAGACTCCATCATCCAACCCGATGCGACAATTACGGCATGTCTATTCATATCTATATTGCTGACTTTATCCTTCAAGTCAACGAAAGTCAGACTTGTCTGAAAATGGTATAGCTATACAATATTATACACTTATACCCCAAATCCACTGCATTTTCCAACGAAATGGCAATTTTCTGGGTATATCCAATTTCTTAAAAACAGTAAAGTCCTATCCTGCCAGGTGACCCTTGAGCTTCTTCACCAAGCCCTTAATCATCGACAGCAACTCGTCACTGAAGGGTCGAGCCTTCTCCACCCCCGTCTGTGCTGCACGCACCTGGACGTCGCGGCACCCAGTGCGGGGTGAAGTGGGCTATGGCTGTTTAGAAGCCATTGCTATACATCTAGCTATATATACATACACACATATATACAGTATATATATAATTATTATTGATAGATTGATGTAGATTGATTTAAGAAAAACTAATGTGGGAAACCCAATACCATAAAACTTACCACTTGGGACCTTGGGAATAGCTTACCCAACATGGTGATTTTGGGGATGGTTTGCTTTTGGGTTTGCCGCATTCACCCGAAAGAAGGCCACATTAAAAGGATGATTCGCCCTGTGAACCATCATTCTTTAGTGACGTGGCGACGTGAGGCCGTCAAAAAAGCATATCCAAATACGTGGGATGTCATATGTGTAATGTGAGAGAGAGAGATATTTAAATATATATATATATATTTGGGGGGCTGAACGAAAGGTTGGAACATGGGAACAAATCCGTGTGACATTGATGGACGATTGGGAGAAACATGGAGAACAAAAATATGGAAAAACAATGAGATTTTCACATCATTTCGCATCACGACGATGCAGAAAAAGACATGGGAAAATCGCAGGAGAAAAAACATGGTATAGTAACCATCATCATTGATACAGGAAGATGCCCCTTAGCTTCGGTTTTGGACCTAAGGATTAAGCCACTGGAATGATGCCTCCAGCGCAAAAAAGGCTGTTGGTCCTCATCCATTTTTTTTAAAACGCCACAGAAAACGTGTTTGAGGCTGCCAGCCAGGTGAGAAAAAACGGGTGAGAGAGGGCTGGCACCTCCATTCTGAATCTTGGTTACTGGCTATGAATATGTTTAAACATGTTTATATCTCACCTGGCTGAATCTCCGCTTATTGTTGGTTTAAGTGACCATGTTCATGTCTGAAGCCATCATCCAGATCATCCAGATGACCAAAGGGTACGGAAGCATGTGCATCCCCAGTTAGGAAGTAGTACAGAACCTATACATCCCCCCAGACGCCTTGGCCGCCGCCACCAAACGCATGGCGTCGGTCAACTTGCCGGTCTTGCCCACTGAGGTCCATCGATCCTTCAGCGCCTTGTCGCCGGCACACCTGAAACACTGCCATACCCAGTAGCCTCAAAAAACATGATGCTCTGATGGGGTTAGAACATATATCGCTATAGGTAATCAACTAAATGTTATTTCTGATAGCAGGGATGGGAATCTAGCTATAAGTATCTATGAGTAATCAACTACAATTGATTTCTGACAGTAGAGGTGTGGGAACACTCCCTTTTTCCAAGTCATCTGGGCTTTTTTTTTTGCTAAGGATGAGTTGATGTTACATGATGTGACTGGAAGCCAGGCCGAAGTCGCCGAAGTCTCCTAAGGACGGCCAACATCTCTGATCCATTCCCGATTTTGCAACTCAACCCACCAGAATTGGATGAAAAATAAACCTAATATACACGTCCATGCATGAGTTTGTCTGAAAAATGTCTGAAAATAAAGTACCCCAAATTCCAATGCTGAAACATCATTATCCCTAGTAAGATTGTCATTTTCAGGGTATAACGGTACAACATGGTATAACCCATTTTCAGACATACCCATACCTGCCAAGAAGAGAAACAAATGTGGTTACGCCAAATTTTCCTTTCAACCCTTCAACCCATCCCATGAGCTCCTTGCCCAACAGCCCCGGGTGCCTAACAACCTTGGGAGTGGTGGGTCGCTGCATCTGCCCCACGAAATCCAGCTGCACCCAACGGCTCAGAGACACCAGGGCCGCCACCGCCAGCACGGAGAGCCACGATCCACGCGCCATGGCTTGGGTCTTTCGCCGAAGCGTCAAGCGGGGACAGGTGGGGCGACAGCTGGAAAGGTGGAAACCGGGCACAGGAATGGCTGGAAAGTGGGGATCATCTCTGGCAATCAAACATGGCAATGCAATATGTCCTTTTACTTGATGGGACACTCATCTGCAGCAGCTAGGAAAAAAGGGATGTTATTGGGGGGACATTGCCAGGTTCGATTGCCGGAGCTGTTGTTTTTGCTCCTCAAAATTTGCAAGTTGGGCAGAATCACCATAATTTATGTCATTGAGATTATGTTTACAATGTTTACGCTGTCGTCGTCATCATCGTCATCGTCATCGTCATCGTCATCATCGTCATCGTCATCATCATCATCATCACCACCATAATCATCATCATCATCATCATCGTCATCGTCATCGTCATGATGAACAATCCCTCTCCATACCCGATGGTGTTTTCAACATAATTCAAAAACATTGGTCAATTTGGACACCACCTCAATTGCAGGATATGTAAATGTGACGGAGGCTCGAAGACGGCAAATCACCAGCTGCCATCGACAACTATCAGTTGCATCACCTCCCGGCATATGTTGCTAAAATTTTCTCAGGTCTTGACCCATATTTACGACTCATTGTTCTTCGGCTTAGAAACGGAAGATTTGGAAAGACCTTCCAGAATTGTTGTTCATGTCCCAACCACAACCTCAAGCAAACCCAACCGCCTCTTCCAGGGCCCAGTACCTGAGACTTTCGGGGTGTGGTCGCCTGCAGAAAACGTGAAATGGAAGCCCCAAAGATGAGCCGGATTGACTGGGCATGGATGATGTTTGTTGCTGATGTCCTCCATGGGGTTCCATCTTGATCTTTTGGAGACAGATGACTCAGATTGGTGGTGTTCATCACAACGGCCTCCAACACTTTGAGAAGGATGACTCTGAGGCGGCTTGTCTTCCTAAAAGTCTGAGTTTTTCCACTTCCAGACCGTTCCAGACCACAGTCGTGCGCTCCATGCAATCGTTGTGAAACGAAGTTGCCAGTGCTACCTCAAAATCTGCACATTTTTCATGCGGGGTTCTCTACTCTTGCAGAGTCCCTTGGGTTTTCCTGGCGTTTTCAGGGTCGGGCTGCATTTGCAAGAAATTCGTTGCAACATTCTGGCAGCTTTCATCATCAAACATACAGTACACACCAAAAAGAACACTGAAAACCAATTCCACTAGACTATACTCATTGCCATCCTCAACCAAAATCTCATAGCCCGACCCTTTCTCCAAGATCAGCTAGGTTAGCTAAAGTCAGATATCATTTCGCCATCATTTTGCCATCCTTTTTCCCTTCTCATCCCTTCCGGCAGTTTCCAACCAGCCATTCCATGCCTTCCTGCAGACCTTCGCTGGTCTTCGCGCTACAGGCCTGGATCTGCCACACGCGATCCCCGATGGCGTCCAGTTCCAGGGCCGCCGAAACGTCCTCCGCGCCCGCGGCGCTCATGAGGTCCTTGGGCTTCCACCAGTGGCTGTGGGTGGGTTGGTGGTGGTGACGATGACGATGATGATCATGATGGTGGTGGTGGTGGTGGTGGTGGTGGTGGTGGTGGTGATGGTGATGATGGCGATGGTGATGCTACAATTGATGATTCAATTATGACTATAATGAACCAAAGATGATGTTGATTGTATGATGTTAGGTTCACGATTTAGTTATCAACCAAGTATGTTTTGAGTTGTCAATGTTGGATGGTTAAATTAAGGATTGTTGACTGGTTAAATTCGTGGTTGGTTCAGTACCAATTGCTATTGACTATTAACATTGGTGGGTTAAATTAATACACTAACACACCCAAATCACTCAAACTAAGATCTTGACATGTAAAAAAAACATGGAAATTGGGTTGATATAGGGGGTTGTACCTTTGCACACTGGCTTATACCAAGGCAAGGGGCTTGCTTGTTGGCGAAGACCAGAGTGGGAATTCCTGCGGCCGGATCTTGTCGGCATATGCTGTTGACGCTTTCATCAATGTTGATCACTTCAAGATTCAAACATGGATGAGTATCAATCAAATTCCATGGAACTTATCCATGTTGTTCTTGAAATCCATTGATCAAGTTCAATGGATACATCACATCAGTTCAATCATCAATGGGTAAGTACCAATCGAACTCCCTTGCAAATTTCACTTCCGTGTGCTGTGTCTTTCTGCTTATCGCTCCTCAAACCAGTGTACCGACATGTACCGACAACCCCCGCCAGACTGTGGACCAAGCCGATCAAACCAAACCGGGTCCATCATCAATGCGGAATTGACATCATAGTGTCATAAGCATCTCTTGCAAATGGAAGTATAATTCATTTCATTCCGCAGAAAAGGGAGTCCTTGTGCTGACAAGTGAGAATTCAACTATGGAAGTATCCCCATGGAGAAGAATTGGTGGTTGACCAACCCCTCTGAAAAATTAGGACTTCGTCAGTTGGGATGATGACATTCCCAATATATGGAAAAATAACAAACCCCATTACGGAAAGCACTCTCCAATTATACGACAACTTTGTTTCTAACTTTCTCCTGAAATGGTAGGCTCACTATATTTTGAATGGTCTACCACATTGTAACTCAATTCAGGGATGGGCTGAAGTGAACATCGGAAACCCTGGATTCACCAGCTATCATGATATACAGCACATATTTACCCACTTACCTAACGTATCCAACTATCTACCTGCAAATGCCAAACAACTCACCCAACAAAAACCTATATAGCCTATATAATCTATATAGATATATACATTATATATATATATATATTGTGTGTGTGCGTGTATATTTCCATTTCCATCCATTTCCATCACCTTATCATCTCCCAACATCAACATCCCAGGGCAGCTCCCCAGTTTCCAGGGCTTTTCCAGGCAGCTGGGCTCCTGCCAACTTCTCCTCCGCCAGCAGTTGCTTCAGCTCCCGCGAGCTCTCCTCCAGGCGTCGCGTGTCCGAGGAGTCCACCACGTAGACCAGGCCCTGCCGTGCCAACGGGGGCCGGGCCATGGCTGGGGGATGGCTGGGGGATGGGTGGGTTTTGGGGGAAAAACGTGGGAAACATGTGGGAAAAACATACCTTGAAATGGAAAAATGATGTCAATGTCCTCAATTTTCCTGGGTCACCGGAAGTCTATGAAAGTCTTTACACCTGAAATGGCCACTCTTGTCCACTACAAAACTGGAAAAAAGCCACCATGGGAAAGCCTTTTGGCTGGTGCCAAGTTTGATTTCAGGGGGCCACCACAATTCCGGGTCCCAGGAGCATCGGTGTTCTCAAAGTAATTGCTCCAATAGGGTCGGATGGCTTCCTGCCCTCCGATGTCCCACACGTTCCTTCGCAGGTGTCATGGAGATCAGACAGGCGAAGGGATGGGAAAGCCTGTCGTCCAATGGTAAAATCGACTTCGAATAGATCACAGTGTGATATGGTTTTCAAAATCAAAATCCATCTGGATGCAATACATATCGGAGACATTGGGAGACCCTGTTGAAAAGGTTGAGAGTACCGATAGACATGGATACTTCCAGCCAGTGGCTGATAATGTTGATACATGGCTTGGCTTCTTAGTTTCAGATCGCATTCATTGGTTTCACCATCTGTGTCTCCTAGGCTTGACCAAGATAAGACGAAGGACATTCATGTCCAGTAGGATAAAAAAGTAAGGAAATGGGGATGGGTCAAAACCTTGTCCCCCTGGTGAACATCAAAATAGCTGGGATTTATGGATGTTCATCCCACTAAAAATGGTATGTATAGGTATTGATCCATAGCCAAATCAACTTGTGTTGCTTGGTCAACGGTTGCTTCGCTATCTGAAGCAACCGATGACTGGGGAGACTCTGATGCCGTCGGAGTCCAACCTTGACTTGAACCCCAAATCCCAGCTCCAATGGACCTCTAAAAAAAAGTTCGATCTCAATTCAAACGAGTTTCAACTTAAAGCCATCCTGCATGATGCTCTTGATGTTGAAGCCCTGTGTAGGCATGGTATGGGAGATATCTTCCGAGGTCAGGGTCTTGAGGATGGTGGTCTTCCCCGCGTTGTCCAGGCCCAAGATCAGGATCCGGGCTTCCATGTCATCCTGTCGAAGCTGTGAAGTCGGAGTCTTTGGGGGAGAACATCCATCTCCACCTTTACCTCGAAAATCTGACATTGCTCTCATGAAAACCCTGGCTAATCATGCCTGGGCAAACATCAAAATTGCTGCTGCAACTGGATGTTATAAACCTCCGTCTCCCAGATTGAGGCGGAAAAATGCGACTTCCACATTTCCACGAGAAGAATCATCTTCCAAACCCATGTCTTGGGCTCCCGGGTTCGTTTTGAGAGGGGTACAGCGGTAATCCACTTGGGAACCATGTGTGGAAACTTCACAGTTCACCTTGGTAGGGGAACACCCTTCTTTTTTTGGCAACGCTTCGTGCCAGTTCCCTTGGATAAAACATGGGTCACCACTGGTTACGATTGACAATCATTGATAATCAAACCCAGCCAGATCATAGGATACCATCTGGTTATTTAACAGTTTGCCATGGAAAACCCACCAATTTTTAAGAACGGTAAACCATCTATTTCGATTAGGGCCATCTATACCATGGCGAACTGTTAGTCATAACCAGAGGGTAGGATGGAAATCGTAGGCCGCAGATGGTTCCTTATGCTTCCATGTTCTGCGCCAGGTCCCAGTCCTTCTTCATCTTCTTCAGCAAGCCAAGCAGCCCCATACTGGACGGCTGGAGGATCGCTTTCACGGTTTCACGGCCCGGGGATGATCCAAAATGTCTGACAATCGACAAATCACCAAATCCGATAATGGATGGGATCAAATTTCTTTGTTATCTTGTTTCAATGGGAAATCCAGGATCCTAAAATGGAGGTACGTTAGTACCATATTTTGGGCCATATTTTGTTCCTGAAATGGCCATTGATTCTATACATCAAATAGTTTACAGTGTTTCCGGTTTCCTTCATTCTACGACCTGAAGAAAATCCGCCGGTGACTCACCAGTGCTGCACTTTTCACAACACCATCCCCCAACTTCTCCCAACTTCTAAGGGCACGTCAGCAGCTTCAAGGCCCAGTCAGGTCCCTTCCCAGGTCACAACTGGCCTGGACAACGGTGTTCCCCCCACCACTGGATGGCTCGTGACTTCCGAAAAGCAACCAACGTTGTTTCCAGTGTCTTACATGCGCATACCCATACGCAAACACACATGCATCTGGGAAAATTATCATAGTTCTTCCGGTAACCAAAGGTAGAAATTGGAAACTCCCAGTGAAAATAGTGAAAGGCGTTCCCATTAAAACATATTAACACCTCCATTTAGTTCGGGGGTTTCCAAGCCAGCCAGATTACGAAAGGGTAGCCTGAAGCAAGGTCCCTCTTCCTTGCCTTTCGGTTGCTCATTCTTGTTGGTTGAATAAGCAATGCCCCCATCGGGATGGGGCAAGACCAGTCATACCAGAATTTGGGGGGATGAACATCAATTTGCCAGCTACTTCAATGTTCACCGGAGTACAAGAGTTTTGATCCATAGCCATATTGCTAATCCCATCGCCCTAATATTAAACACCACCCCTAAATGGTCCCAGTCATATGTTTAAATCCCCTACTAAACCATGGTTTCTTGGGGCTGTTCAACATGATTTTACAGGAACCCGCGACAAAAATAGAAACGTGTTTCCAGGATGGTACGGATGACTATTTTCATACTATTTCCATATATGTCCAAGGTTTTCAACTTTTCTATCTTGATTTGGAGGTTTCCCAAAATGGGGGTGCCACCAAATTCTCCAATCAATCCACACCAAGGACCGCGCCTTACGCCATGACCCCTGGTGCAAGGTAGCAAGACACCGAAATGCTTAGGATTTTGCTATGATCAATGGCCAAGAAACTTAGAGGTATCTAGGTATCTAGCATTTTTTCAGGCCTATGTAAGGGCTATATAAATTTTAGGGAATATCCCCACAACATATGGCCTTGTATGGTATATGGTACAGTACCTCCATTTTAGGATCCTGAAATTCTCATGGATATGACCCCAAGATCCCAAACATGATGGGTAAAGAAATAGGTTGTAAATGTTGTACTGGTTGGTGGTTCAACCCCTCTGAAAAATATTAGTCAGTTGGGATGATGACATTCCCAATATATGGAGGAAACAAAACATGTTCCAAACCACCAACCAGTTATGAACGAAAAATAATCCATCATGAATTGACCTAGACCAGCAGCCTTGACACAGCTGCTGGTAGCTTCCTGATTTGCTTCCTGATGACCGCAGCCATGGATTTCTCCAGAAGCCGTGGACGGTCCCAGAACGCACGACTTGTGTCAAAGAGCCAAGGGGCATAGAAAATCCCATTAAACCACCCGGAAGAGTGTACAGTGTATCAACTGGCAGCAATGGGAAAAATAGGAAAAAACGTGAAATGTGAAACGATCGACTCTAGCTATACCTGTTAGATACCCTAAACAAAAAAAAAAACAATCTGGATAATAGGTGCGTTCCCCATCTTCCCCCAATTGTACCCAAAACCAACAGCAATGAAAGCAAACACACGCAGCTGGGACTTTTTGTTGGCAGGTTGCCGTTTCCAAAGGCTGCAGCTCACGCTATGGATGGGATAGGAACCGCTTTGGGGGAGAATTTTCTACATGATCAAAAAGAATATGTGGTTGGTGGTTTTTCAATCTGCAAACAAAAAGCGCTTGGAAAACACTCAAGTCCGTTAAGTTCAAGTGTCAGAGTAAATCTACAATCATCTTGTACTTGCATCACATGAAAGAAGCTGTGTTTCCATTGAAGCTTGAAACCACCAACCCAGTAGTTGACTACTGCTCAACTTCCGTACTTGGGTGTGGATCAGAAAGTTAGGGAAACCAAAAAAGGTTGGCTAATCAAACAACTAAGTGGGCCAAGTATCACAAGAAGGCCAGAAGTTCGGTAGGGCAGTGGTCGGCCATGATCATCATGAGGTCATTTAAATTTGCTTAGACCACAAGGCAACCAAGAGTTCCATCAATTTGTTCAGGGATCATTGGATCATTTTGAAGCATAGGCTGTTTTCACATGGTTGAGGGATGTTAAATATATAAAAAGTTCACTAATCAAGATGTTGTAACCGTTTCTTTACTATTATCACAACTTAAGCCACTCTTAAACCCATTCAGATTCTATAGAGTTTTCCCATGTTTTCCCTGTGAATTCCACCTAAGGGCATCTCTTACCCTCTGGTTATTTAACATAGCCATGGGAAATGACCCATTTATAGATGGTTTACCTATTAAAAATGGTGATTTTCCATATATATAGTTATGTTAGTTTACCAGAGGGTAACTCCTGAGGCATCCCCCAAAAAAATCCTCTGATCCACAGCTCCATGGCTCCTCCGTTCTCACTCCTCCGTTCTCACGCCGGCAGCTGCTGCCGCGTCGCCGGACCGAACTGGTCGTAGGAGACCGGGACCTCCGGGACGTCGCCCGACTCCAATTCCTGCATGAAATCCGAGGTCACTGAGTCCTGGCCATGGCCGTAACGTGGCTGAAAAAAACCAGCTGATTTTGATGGTGTTTTTGATGAAGGGTATAGAAATATTGATGCCTCCGGTATAGAGTCTATAAGGCGAAGTATGCTATAGGTTGATTTTATAGATAGGTTTTAGTTCGATGGCATCTATACGTAGTTACTGGGGCATGCAAACGCACCTATAACATCTTATAACATCTTGTACCTGGGGGGGCATCACTTTGTAGGGGTCCTTTATGCAAAAGAACCGGGGAAAGCCACAAAAGTATCATCACAAAGCTTGTTGTGGATGTATGCAGACTCAGCTTGTTGGATATCCCTGTGGGCATGTATCACAACAGTTGCCTATTCCGTCAAATCCAGCTCTCAAAAATAGCACTTCGAACTGCGGCCCGGAATCAACCTGAAGCATCCACACATGTGGTTTTATCATGTTCTATCCCCATTCTCAGATCTATATCCCACCAAAATCCCCATAGAATCATACCAACCCCTAAAAAGATAGAACACTATGTCCCGGATATAGGTGATGATGGTGATGCTTCCCAGCGGTATTTTCCAGAAACCCCAACTGTTTCGATCTTTTTTGGGGTTGCTGTCTATCACACTTAGGCACAATGAATATCATGACATATAATCACATCCCAATACATCCCTATTTTGATCTATGTTGATGATTAATTCATATTAAAATCCCATGCTGCCATCTATCCCATTATATCATCATTGCATCCCATCTTATCCCATCAAAACCCTATTAATTAAATCATATGAAATCCCTATGAATTTCATCATGAAATCCCATGATTTTCCCTCTCGGAGCCGCCTCGTTGTCCATGACGCCTAGGCCCGGTCCAGCGGCGCCCTTCTTATCCGCGCTTTCGATGGCGTTGGCCGCCGCGGAGATCTCGCAGATCTCTGCAGTGATGGCGGCCTGACGCTTCCTGAAAGGTGAAACAGTGGAAAAATAGGGGGAAATTACGGGAAATTATGATCATTTATGGGAAATTCCATTATATTGGTGAATTCACGGAAGTTAATTGGAAGTTAATGGTACTACCAATGGTATATAATGGGTTAACCATGGTGGAACCAATGGTGAATTTTATTGGATCGTATGGGACACTATCTTAAATGGGAATTATATAAATGGTATTTGATGGGTAATTATGATGCCTAGATTTTGTCTGAAGTCTCGATTTTGGCTTTGGGCTATCACTCTTTCTCCATCTTTCTCGTTCCATTGCCCTCTCCAAGACTTACAACCAAGTTACATCTAGATCTGCACGCAAATGTTTAATTACTATGGATCAAAATTCATCAGAAGACACCCGAATTTGGCAATTTTCCTTCATAAACCATCCCAAGCTTGGGCTATACCTCAGTTTGACCCTTACCGAAATGCACGTCACAACATCACAGCTTCCAGGCCCATTGGGGTGATCTTTTTGATCACTTGACTCACTTGACCTTTGAATTGCCAAACAAGTTGGCCAGAATTGGTTGAAGGGAACATGTTCAGGAAACCCCTTAACATGATGGTGAAAACATGAGAAAACCATGTAAAGACAATAGTTTCCTATAGATTTTCCTCTTCAACCCATCCATTCTGTTTAGCTTGGCAGCTTGTTGTAAAGCAACAACAGCTTCTTCTGCAGCCTCAGATCCCCGCGTGGCCACAGCAGGGCGGACATCGTCTTGAAGCAATTCCCTTGGTCCAAAATGGTCCTATTCGTACTTCTTGCCTCCGCAATCAGCATCACATCTCCCAGTTGTTAAGACTGGTGACCGAGGTAGCAACCGACCTCATGCATCATCATCTAGGTAGTTACTTTTCATCTCCTACGATTTAAACTGCTCCGATCCCAGCTCCCAGCCGCCTATAAGACCCTCAGAAACAATAGTGCTCGCATGTAAAAATCAGAGCAGCAAATTACTGGACAAATTGCTGCGTAACCGAGGTTGCAACCGCACTGACAAACAATAATGCAATAATGGGATATTACATTGACATAATGGGCTTGGTATTGTTTTGGGCGGTTGTTTTGCTCCAACCAACTGTTTAAGAACCGACAAAAACCCCAACAAGGCACAAACCACAAGCTCTACTATTCAATACTTCCAATTTCCGGTTGCAAAATGAGATCAATTCATTTCCCTGAGCACATCCCAGAACATCATCATATTTTACCAAATGTTATCATCATTTTATCATAGTTTCCCCTAGAAATCAGCTTCCCCAACGCCCCCACCATGCTATTTGATTCCCGTGCCCCGGGCCCCGGGGGTCGCCGGTGCCACGGCACTCCTTGGCGTTGTCCGTGGCCGCCTTCATGGCCGACATCCGCGAGGAGAGCTCTGAGGCTTGGGCATCGAAGAGCAGGGACAGCAGCTGGGAATTCAGGTACAAGGGCCTTGGGAATATCATCATTGGATTGGTTTAAGGGAAAATCTACAGGAAACCATGGTTTTTACCATCAAATATAGGGCTTTCCTGTAAATTTTCCCATCATCCAATTCTATGAAATAGATGAATGGCTGGTTTGCTGGGAATAGATGGGGAATATACTAATGAATATACATGGGGAAGACATTCCTAACATGTCCTAACCAACTTGAATCATCGGAAGCTGGATTTCATGGATGGATGGGAGAACTTGCAGGAAAGCATGGATCGAACCATCAAACATTGCATTTTGCAGATCTTCTTGGCGGAAAATATGGATGTTGGAACAGTTAGAACCCTATGCTATCCTATGAAAATTGGATTGTGTGGACATTTGTTTCTTTCTCTGGTAATACTGGTGTTACCCTTCGGTGTCACCAAGCATGACTAGGACTGACTGGGAGAGCAGAAAATTTGTGTTTTCCCCCTGGGCCCGCTGGAAAATATAGGGAGTTAAAGTCAATTCAGGGACTGTGGAGTGCAACCCGGCCAAATAAGATGGTGATTGCAATATCAATCAAGATATTCCCAAAAACTCCCGAAAACACGTTGCACCGTCCTGAATTCAAGGCGATCATCGCTACAGTTCCATCCATTGTGCATGTTGGAGGTAGAAAACCCCAACAAATATATAATGAAACAAGGCTGAAACAACGGATGAATCGAACCACAATGAGACCACCCGTTTAAGGATTCTGGATGGACGATCCAACGACAAAACCCGTAAAAACTCGGGTGGATTATTGTTTGGGGGTTTCAACCTCCCCTGAAAAATGTTAATTATCATATAATTTGGAACTCAGCCCAGTGTGGTGGTTGAACATGACAAACAAGTGTTAAACTAGCAATCAGATCATCATTCATCATATATCATCATATCATATTCATGTATATTCTACCCATTCTATTCCCACCAATCCTAAAATCGTTTTTTACTGCTGAAATCGACGTGAACTTCGTTTCCCAAGGTGCAGCATCGCATTCAGCAGCACCTGCGGAGGCCTCAACAATCAGGTCACATCACCATGTGTTGAAAGGTAAATCATCTAATCTATTTATGAGTTATATATAGGAGAATATATACTATAATTATTAAATCATCTAGTTTCATGGGTCATGTTCATATTATATAATTTGGTTTACTGGAGGGTAAAGGGCAAGATTTGGAATTCACCTCAGCTTGATTTTCCATGACTTTGGGACGACAGGACGAACATACATTGAACAAATCCACCGCAGGACCTACAAAAGCCAAAAAACTCGAAGAGAGGAGTTTGAAAGGAGTTTATACAGTAATTCCACACATGTCCAAACGCATGCTGAAGCCGTTTCCTGAAGTGTACCCACATGTGTATCCAAAAAAAACAGCAGTTGATCACTTTTCATGACACCAATGGTATTGCCGAAGAGCTGATCAAAGATCACATCTGCCTCAGCTGACGAGTTGGGAAACAGTTGCCTTGTTAGATGGGACCCTCCAAGAAGTGTCTCAGTCCAAAACACAAACCTCTTAACTTGGTCTATGTCTTCGAGCGTACGAAACAGGCAGCAGTCTGCAAGAAAACTATGTGGAAACCAGGCTGGTTTTGATGGATGAAGCAAAGCTCGGCCTCGATATCCTTCGCCTTGGCCGCTTTCACCTTCTCCTTTTCCACCTGGCGGCTGAGCGTCCAGGCCAACAGATTCGAAGTTCCAACCATCCTGGATTGTCATTCCTATATTGGGTGAAAAATTACGTATTTTGCTGTATTGCAACCTATTTCAACGCATAGTTGCTTGGCTTAGCCTCCCGATGTTTCGTTCTGGTACACCCCAAGTTCTATGGATCCATATTCAATCCCAAATCTTAAGTTCCGTCAACCCTGAATGAATAAACCCTTGCTGATGACGAGTTGGGACCCAATAAAATCCAAAGAGATCAAAGAGTGAAGATTTGTCAACATTTTTTTTACTACCCACAGATGGTTGCTGATCCCAAGGCTCATGCGATTTCCATCATCTCTATCATGTCGAGCTGGTTTCAATCCCACTAAGGGAAGCCAGTTCCCCAAAGAAGTCCCACCTTCAACTTGCCCCCCTCCGTGGTGAGTTTGAAGGTCTCATCCTCCGGATCCTCCATTCCGGTGGGGGACAACGGCAGCAGGGTGCGGATGGTGGGCTCGTTGTTGATCAGGTTGATGAACCTGGCCCAGCAGGTGCCCTTTAAGGGGAAGCCTCTAGGGGACCCCAAGATCCAAGGGACTGGGAGGCCAGACATTTCACCATTGAAATTGTTGATAAAGCGGCCAACTTGATCCAACTTCCAAGGAGAACCGGGAAGCTTTTGGTGGAGACATCTGCGTGGAAATCGCTTTTTTGCCCCTACGCCGCACGCTGAACACCCACCTTAAGCCATGTTAAGCCTGCAAATCCGGCGCTCTTCATGGCACAATTCTTGACTTTGTTGATCACAATGTCTTGTCCAGTGACAGGTGTTTCCTCCCGCTGGTATCCCCCAGTTATTGGTACAGTAATCATTGGTTGCAGGTCAGGCCTCCCGCCCCTGTTTTGCCTGGAAAACTCTTGGCTAGACACTCAAAGTACCCGTAAAAATTGCAAAAAACGGGCCCAGGCATTGCAATCATCCGCAATCATTGTACCCTCATGAAAAATGATAAACTCATGCAATGTAAGTCACATCGTGCTTGATCATTCTTGGTTGCTAAAACTCCTGTTGAACCGAGTTGATTTGAAGCATTACCAGCTGGTCCCACCCCAGCCTGGAATAGGCGATCTCGATCTTGTCCACCTCGCCCGAGAGGAAGTAGTTCTCAATGGTCTCCGCGATGGCTGTGGAGTCTTTGGCCTTGATGGTGTCTGGCATGGCCCAGAACTCC
>Ga0126342_10009796_pt1 | contig 17158 bp, 18 predicted proteins | sample Cyp1metagenome_FD_92528 | JGI IMG/M metagenome (GOLD analysis project Ga0126342, IMG submission 92528) | Coral microbial communities from Lord Howe Island, Old Settlement Bay, Australia - Cyphastrea 1 metagenome | ecosystem: Host-associated > Invertebrates > Cnidaria > Coral ... | reverse complement strand
TATATATATATATGTATATACACATTATATAGTATCTTAGTATTGTATAATCAGACCTCTCTGAGCCCAATGCATCTGTATCGAGACACGCTCTGATGGACAATCCGGTAGAGCAAGAGAGACCTGGCAAATCTCATGGTAGTTCAAAGGTGGCAACAATCATGATCCCCAATTCCAGCTGTTTCTTGCAAGTGTTATAATGTCCAAAGAGTGTGTGTTGGATGTAATATTAGTATAGTGTATATATAATATATATATAATTATAATTATATATAATGATTAATTGTGTATAATGCATGTTTTAGCGAGCGAGAGAAAGAGAGAGAACGAGAGAAAGAGAGAGAGAGAGAGAAAGAAAGAGAGAGAGAGAGAGTGAGATTCACCAATGCAAACGTCAGTCAAGCGTCGAACCCCAATCAAACGCGAAGGTGTTGGATTCTCAAAGGGACTTCCTTCACAGGGATAGGCGACTTGTCGTTTGCAACAAATTACGACCAGAAAGGTACATGAAATAAATCATCAAGTAATATCAAGTACCAGTTGAGTTTTGCTGGCATTGCAATCTGGCAATGTGTTACAATCAGCCAGCACTGCCAGCGACAGGCAGCGTGAGATCAGGACCCGCTGGCTCAGGAGGAGGGGCCGTAGCCTGCTGTGCAGCCAGATGCAGCAAGACGCAGCCAGCACTTTGGAAATGTTCAAAGAAAAACAGCAGCGACCTCCATGGGTGTCGATGTCTTTTTATAAGCTCACGCCATTTAGTCCAGTAACAGTACATATGCGTATAAATATGTATAAATGCGTTCTTTAAATGAGGGAAAGTCAGGCTGAAATCACAATGTCTTTGGTTTAATCTTGGAATTTCAGGCACATACATTAAGGTCTCACTCCAAAACAGACTTGCAGCAAATGATCTCTCTACAGTAACAGCAACGCAAAGCCACGCTTCGCCCAGGAAAGAACACAATCCATTTGGCACATCTGAGCACCCACACCTATCTTCACAGGGTCCCTGTCCGGCTGTGCCGGGGGATGAAGGTCGAACAGCCTGCCATCCAGCCTCCCTTTGCACTGTCCGTCCAATCGATTGAACATACTGGCCGTTTCTCATAGCATGAGCCTCCTTGAACATTCGAATATAATATATCTTTTCCCAAACCAGACTGTGATCTGCACTTTTCAACACGCGGTTTTCATTTCATATTAATTAGTTGTCAAAAGTGCCGACATGTCGCGCCTCCGCTAGGAGCTCAAACTGGGCAGCTAAAACCTCTGGGATCTCAATAGCCTTGGTGATGAATGAGCATCCCACACATCATGTGACCGACCAGGACAGAAATGGTGTTCTTGCCTCTTGTCTTGGCTATTGCCTTTGGCTGAGAAGATCAAAGAGACGATGCTAAAGCGACCGACAAAAATGGAGCAACAAAATGCAACAAACATCTACAAGGGTTGTACTACGATAGCTCGCCACTACAAGCCTGGCTGTCTAAGTTTTTCACGATTATTGTTTCATACGTTTCATGATTTTCCGGTATCATCCGGTATCCCATTCACCGCCCGGTGCCTGAGATTGTTTCAACACTTGTTCTGCCGCGATCGTGATAGCAGCGGCCAGCAACTCTGCTGCTTTGCCGGGATCCACCTCGGCAGTCGGAACACGTCGGAACAACATCAACGTGCACGTGGATGCACGTGGAGGTGGAACAGGTGGAGCAGGTGGAGCATGGTGATGGTAAGTGATGGTAAAGCCTGAAAAACGTGCCCCGCAAATCCCTGCAAGTACAAATTACAGGCATTTAAGGGCCATATTTGGTACTGAAGGGTCGATCTTTTGGCATGAGGAATTTTGACCCATACCCTTGTTAGAGAATGGTTAGAAAGAACCCACAGTCTGTTTGGAATGCCATGGAATGCCAAACCAATTGTGGATTGGGATGATCGGGGAACTGCGTCAGAGATCCACCCCTGTGTACGAAAATGCAACTGCTATCAACTGCTCATGTAGATCTATACACTCCACTTTCGTTGAAAATCCAATGCATTCAACAGTTGAATGAGTCCAAGATAAGCAGCCCTTTGAAGAAGGTCCTAGAAGAAAGTGCTCTACAAAAGTTTGAAGGTTGATCAAGCGCCAGCTGGCAGCTTCTTCTGACAAATCTAATTTGCATGTTCACATGAGCTGGACCTTAAATCTCGGAAAAGGAATCAAGGGTTCAGGGCACCTTGTAAGGAGGGAAAAGATTGCTTTAGAGCGACCCAATCATGTGCAGCATGAAACAGCGAGTTGTGACTGTGTCTCTGTATGCCGCCTCTAATTATCTCTTCTAAGCATCCAACCGGTGGACATGGAATAGCCACAACAATTTCACGGATAGCCTCAGCGTAACTTTCGCCGGCTGTACAGGTAATTCGCGTACATCTAGCACTTTGCCAACACATGGCCTCTGTTAGACTAAACTTAGAGCCGATTCCACTCCAGATGGTTTTGCAAATTTAGGATCTATTGAAGTGATTTGAAGTGTGTACATTGCAATCTGACTCTTACTCGGGACCCCTTAGGGCACTCTTCTCGTTTTTCTTGATTTTTGCTGCAACATGTCGAGGTCTGAGCGAAGCCGCTGTGGCAAGCCACGGATCCCCATATCCATACCAGAACAACACTGAATGCGTGTTTTTCTCTTTACCCCTAAAGAGATTGACAGCTGGGCCTTCAACGCATTGGTGGCAAGAGACCAAAGGAAGTACTTCTGAAACATCGCGCTCTTGAAGGCATTTGGAGAATAATTGTAGTGCCTGTGCATGAAAATCAGGCGGCCTTTGTGGTCCAAGCTTATCCTCATTTTTCGACTCGTCAACAATAACATACCAAAGTGGCTATACCGAATGAGCAGTTAATAACGACGTAGACCAAGACATTCCGCGCCACCAAAGTAGCAATGACGAACAGTCTTATCACGTCCGTAGCCAGTTTCACATGCTGTGCCTGGTTTGCCTTTAACTGTATTCATACTGTAGATGCTGCCAACATTGTGCAAAGAATACTTTCTGTGTTCCACTTTTCACAAATTTGACGTGCTTTTATCATAGGTTGACTGCATCATGTTCCCTTCCTGCATTTGCATCTTCAAGTTGACATTTGGTGAGACACCATGGGCCTCTGCCAAGAGAACAGGAGCATGGATTCCTGCGCGCTGCAAAGCCTCCACAGCTGCCTTCAATGGCTGATCTGAAGCTGCATCAACGTGATGTCTGAGCAAAACGTCCTGGGACAAGCACAAAGTCTGGATGTGCGGAGCTATTTTTTACGAGAAATGAGGAAAGCCTGCAAAGCAGTGTTTAGTTTTGAAGGCCCTGACCAGTGGTGTTGAATCTCTACCGCAACAGTGCCAGCATGGGGCGCAGGGGTTGCAGCCACGAGAGGTAAAAGATACACGATATCGGTCAGTATGGTGTTTTCTGCAAGTTATCTCCTCAAAGACAGGCCAAGCTTGGCGCCAAACAGCAATCGATGGATGGGACTCATCAGCTGGCCGATTGACCGGCAGCAATGCTGTCAAAGTTTCGAACAGAAGCCTGGACGAGGAACTAGGATGGTGAGAGTCTGAGCGATCTTTGTGTGTAATGCCTAATTACTTCCAGGAAAATGGTTCAGATCTGTTCCCGTCCTTTGAATATGGGTGCCAAAATCCGTTGAATATTCACAGAAAGTAATGAGGCAAAGGGCTCCGCCATTTTCCACAAGTTGGGAGCAGGGCAAGACTCTGGCAGAATGAGTTGCCAAACTACTTCCGAATAGGTCTACTGTTACTGATTTGATGAAGAGTCGCCCCGCAGACCAAAGGCAGGCCAGAAAAAGAACGAAAAAAAAAAGGAGGGAGGGAGAGAGAGAAAGAGAGAGAGTCTCGTTCAATATCACTATATACGCTGATCTTGCAAGTAATTATATAATGTTCAAATTTCCTGCGGGGGAAGATTGACGTGTTCGCAATCAAGACCAGAAACCACAAATCAAATTAGATTTTCATTGAAGCTTCACCAACGACCAATGGGCCTTGTTGCTGGCCATGGGGCGCTTTTCTCCTTCCATGTCGAGCCAGCAGCCTTGACCTGGAAGAAAAACATGAAAAATCCTACTGACCGCTGCATTCTCAAGGCACAAGAACACAAAATTGCCTTTTCAAGAGAGGTTACTGAGGTTACTGTAATGCAAATAAACCTTAACATTCTGGCAATTGATGGATCATGCAAGCCGGCCCGGTTTCGATGGAAATATTGCCTTGGTGTAAGATGTCTGGAAAGATCGAAGGTCACACCGAACGTATGCGTATATATGTACAATATATTCAATATATGTACAATAAAATAATATTGTTTGCGCATATTTTGAAAAAATTGTCTATTTGGGTCATAATTCCAATAATATGTTGCATGCCCACTCATTTTGAAGGATGATTGCATACACTCATGCAATATGATGTACAGACATACATGGTATGTACATATATATATATATGGTGTATATATATATATACATATGTGATGATGTGTATCATGTGTATATAAACACAAACCATTCATTCATTGATTCATTCATCCATCCATCCATTCATTCATTTCATTCATTCATTCATTCATTCATTCATTTCTTTCATTCATTCATTCATTCATTCATTCATTTCATTTCATTTCATTTCATTTCTTTTCTTTTCTTTCATTTCATTCATTTCATTCATTTCATGCATTTCATTTCATGTCATTTCATGTCATGTCATTTCATTTCACTTCATTTCATTTCATGTCATTTCATTCATTCATTATTTCATTCATTCATTCCTTTATTCATTCTTTCATTCATTCATTCACTCATTCATTCATTCATTCATTCATTCAGTTATTCACTCATTCACCCATTCATGACATGCTTGCATGCATGCATTCATTCCTTCATTCAATCATTCATTCAATCACTCATTTACTCATTCATGGCATGCTTGCATTTTGCATCCATGCACTCGTTTCATTCATTTCATTCATGTATATACATTTCATGTCATTTCATTTTACTTCACTTGATTTCATTTCATTTCACTTCATTTCATTTCATTCATTATTTCATTCATTCATTCCTTTATTATTCATTCTTTCATTTATTGAATTCAGATTTTTTTCATTCATTCATTCACGCACTCACTCACTCATTCATTCATTCATTCATTCAATCATTTCATTTCATTTCATTTCATTTCATTTCGTTTCGTTTCGTTTCGTTTCATTTCATTTCATTTCATTTCATTCATTCATTCATTCATTCCATTCATTCATTCATGCATCCATCCATCCATTCATTCATTCATTCAACCATGCATTCATTCATTCATTCATGTTCATTCATGTTCATTCATGTTCATTCATGTTCATTCAGTTCATTCAGTTCATTCAGTTCATTCAGTTCATTCAGTTCATTCAGTTCATTCATTCATTCATTCATTCATTCATTCATTTCATTCATTCATTCATTCAGTCAGTCAGTCAGTCATTCATTCATTCATTCATTATTTCATGACATGTCATGTCATATCGTGTCATGATGTCATGTCATACATACATTCATTCATTCATTCATCCATTCATTCATTCATTCATTCATGTCATGTCATGCATTCTTTCATGTTCTTCCTGATCATACTAAATGAGAGAGAGAGAGAGACAGAGAGAAAGAATGAGCAAGCGAGAGTGATATAGATAATCTAGACATAGATACAATATATAGACTATATAGATATAGATCTAGATCTTTAGATCATATATCCAGATATAAGTATAGATGTACCTATATAATCCTATACAGTATATATAAATGAGTATTCGTATTGGTAGTAGGCTTGGGATTAGTTTTTGTATTAGCATTAGTATCAGTATTAGCATTAGACATTGGATTTTGGAGTCTTGGTTGTAGATTTTAGATATTCGATATTCAGATACTTCGAAATTAGATGTGATTTTCTAGATACTAGTATAAGATGATATGAGCAGGTATATCCATGGCAAGCTTGGAGCAAAGTAGCTGAAATGTCCATGTCCTGCCAATTCTAAGGCATCGTAGAATGAGCCCCACTGACCAAACAGCCAGACATGCTCCAGAACTGAGAGCTAGACTTCCATCGACGACGCCATGGAGAGCTTTGGTAGGACATTGCTCACGAGACTTTGGCAAAGCAGTTCTGGGGAAAGAGCCATTGCAGATCTCAAAGCTGAAAGGTAGTGAGTTTTGGCCTGCCAGACCAGCTTCCGCCCGAATAGCAAGGCAGACTCCAAAGTTCTCTGGCCCTCAATGTCTTGAACTACATTAACATTGGTTTGGTCTTACAGAAAACTGGCCAACAATCTCGCATCAATCAATAGTCACCTACCACAGGGAGTGTCTCTATTTTCTGCGGTTGCTTTGACCGACTGTTTGGTTTTGGTGGATAGCCTTAGAGTGTCAACATCCCAAGTTTTGTGGAGCTGCGGCTCCACAGGCATCAGCCACTGGACTACTGAAATGAGGGATCAAGTTGGATGAATCAAATCAAATCAAGCAACAAATCTTCAAAATCCCTACCTCCCAGGCTGGTGCCTCCATCTGTCGCTCTTCCAACTTGACTGAGGGATCCCATGTGCCAAATGCCAGCAGCAAAAGTTTCTCCCCGATGTTGGTATTGGTGGCCGTGCCCACTGGGGCACTGGCTGTGGCCACGTGGGGCAGGCGCTGGCAAGCTGCCTCACGCAGTGAGCAATAATTTGAGACTCAACACGACAAAACAACCCAACTTCAACTTCCGCCATAATGCAATAAGATGCAACAAGATGCAACAAGATGCAATAAGATATATAAGATGCAATCAGATGCAATAAGGAAGCACGCATTTGAAAAGTTGGGTTAACGCGGCAAACCCCAAAAGAAAACAAATGGTTACTGTACTGGTTGGCACACATCGAGCTAATAGGCCCGCTTTTCGATTTTGCTGATGAATGCAATGGAAGAGCGACAGCCACAAAAACCCAACCCCCGGAGCCCGTTGTGCCTCTATGGCTTTCGCATAGGGCAGTTCTGTGATTTCCAGCATCGTTGGAGCTTCGGCATCCGTGGGCGGTCTGCACAACCTGTACTGAAACCGCTGGGGAGAAAAGGTGCCGCACCAGCTCTTTTGATTTGTTTGCACTAATCTGTGCGATGTACTGGCAATACGGAAACCTTGCGGATGAACACGGCTCATTGGGTTTCCTCATGGAGGTCCTTATAATCTATAACAGCTATTCATGGCAATGAATATCTATTAATATCTATGAATATATGTAAAAATATATACTTATATCTGTTAATTTCTAGTAATATCTATCAACATTTATTTACATCTATGACCATCTATCAAATACCGATCAGCATCTCAGCATCTAGTAACATCTAGTAACACCCATCAACATCTATATATAGTAATGTATATTCATTAAAATATACTGTCATCTTTTAAGATATATTATATGACATATATTATCATGTATATACAAACATGTTTTACATCTATTAACATCTATTATAATACATATGTATATATACATATATACACATCTATTCACAACTACTGATATCCACTAGCATATATGCATATGTACTATCATGTGCTAATATCTATTAACAGTTGTTTACGTATATTCATATCTACTAACATCTTATGATATCCATATATATATATATATAACATCTAATAATATGTATGTATGTATGTATGTATGTATGTATGTATGTATGTATACTGTATGTATGTATGTATGTATGTATGTATGTATGTATACTGTATATACATTAATACCTCCCCATATATATACTGTATATATATATATTAATATCCACAATGTATAAATACATACATACATACATACATTACATTACATTACATTACATTACATTACATTACACTACATTACATTACATTACATTGCATTACATATATTACATTACATTACATTACATTACATTGCATTACATTACACTACACTACATTACATTACATTACATTACATTACATGCATTACATATATTATGATCCATTAATATCTATTATATCAATATCCGTTAACATCTGTTACTATCTATGGTATAATATCTACTAATTTCTATTAGTATCCACTAATGTCAATTGATAATTGATATATATATATAATGTTATATAATTAATATATCTTGGTATATACACATGTACTACAGCAATATCTACTAATCCTGTTATGTAATTGATGAATGTCCATCCCCCATGATGAATTAGTTGAGATTCACCCAGACCATGTAAAGGTCCCGACCCGTTGAAGTTCAATAAGAAGAAACGGTCAGTTTCAATAGCCCTAATTGATGATTGGTCGTGCTTTAGCCAAAATCATAGCAATAAGAACCGATCATCACAATCAAAGAATGGAATATAATAAGTAACCCAGTTGCAACAAGAATCCATTGTCATGCAATTCAATGGTTTTGGAACTAAATTTCGCAAAGGAGCATCCAATCCAGGAGAATTGGTTCGCTTCCAGCAGGCAGCTTGGAATTCACCGCAGACGAAAATCTACACACCTCAGCGCTAGCAGCCTAAACTTACCTCAACAAATGAAGAAGAGATCGCACGCTGACAACATACGAGTGGTCAGCACAATTCAACAATTCAATCATTGTTATGACAAACATCTACGGATACCGAACAAGAATCGTACAGAATACTATGATACTGAACATACGAATAATACTATGATACTGAATACTACAAAACTCTACAAACATATAATATACGAATACACATAAAAAAAACAAACTAAATCAACTGCAGGATGCTGAAGACCACAATAGAGCTTTCCAGGGCGGAAGGGCCGCATCCAGCTGGTGAATTTGCGGAATCAGGGCTGAAACCTGGGTATATCGCAACAAAGACGAGTTGTTTTTTCGTTTTCTTCATTCTGTTCTAGTGTTTCTTTTTCTCTCTTCTCTTCGGCTGCCATTCGTCTCTCTTTTTGTCGGCTTCCAGCGGCTCCCATTTGTATTTACCGAGCTGGAGCACAGCACAGTTCAACCGATTTATATATTCCACCTGACTTGGCGTACAAAGGTCTTATTTCGACTTATTCCAATCATTCCGATCGATACCATGCCAAGTGTTTCCCTGCCAAGTTCTAGCCCAGGGGCAGCATGAGACGCGGCTTCAGCCGCAGCAACCTGATCCTTTGGCAAACAGCTGCAGAAGGCACCGAAAAACCAAATCACGGTTTCCACGTCTCTGGACACCTCCACCTTGGCAGAACATGGCAGAACCAACACAGCAACAAGCACTTTGCTCATCTTTGCTCTTGCATGCCGAGGTGAGCAAGAACAAACCTTGACGGATCGCCGAACCTTCAAAGTTGAACAGGCAGGCCATGGCCAAACCCTCTCCTTGCAGCCAAGCTTCAGACATGAAGCCTTCATCATTTTCGCCCATGGCAGCTAACGTGTTCTGTACTTCCTGCAGAGGATTCCAAAGCTCTGCTATCCAGGTATCTGCGTTGGTGAGCAATGCCGCCCACGGTCGCAAAGCAGCTTCTACCGATTGTCCTTGGGTGGTGTCGGTGCATTGAAATATCTTGAAATCCTTCCTCGTAGGACAAGTGTGTTTCTTATTCTTTGTTGCAGGAAGTTTCCAAACTCCAGAACTTCTTGGAACCTGTGATTGGTCGGAATGTCAAGTGTTGACCTCTATTGAGAATGACAGTGAGGCGGTCGAACACTAGTCTGCTCCAATTGCTCACCAAAGGCCAGTAACCAGACGGGTAAATCTGATTCTAACGTATACCCGCACGACTCTTGAATAGCAGGGTTTGAAGGTGCCACATAACGGAAACAACATTGCTTATATGGGGTGGTGAAGTGCTCAGGAGTTGCATAGTAAGGTGAACAGCTTAGGGGGCTGGAAATATGACAGTGCAGTTAGAATCCATCAATCTGATTGTCATTGATGATTGTCTATTAGATTCTATTCGTCTATATGTCTTATATGTCGATCAACAATGCAGAAAATTCAGGTCTGTGATTGGCCGCAGACATCTCTCAGCACATGATTCCCCAACAAAGGATTCCACACAAAATGAACATCTTGAAATATCTTGAATTTCAAGTGTGGAAAAGCAAATCGTGCTGCAAGGGGTCTTGCATGTTGGAGGAGTTCAAGTGCCTCTTCATCTTCTGGGATTTCTGGAAGCCTCATGCAATCCAGCAACCTTAGCCACAGGTTGCGACAAAAAAACAAACACTCTTGTGACTCATGTTACATGTAGGGCAACACACTCCCAATGTCTTGTCTTTCTTGCCCAATCCTTCTAATATGAACTTCAGGGCAGGTGGGCTAAACTGTGCTAAACTCTTGGGCAAGCAGCTTCTGAACCAATAGCTGAAATAGTAGGTTCACCATGGTTGCCTCCCTGAGGCGTTCGCCTAAAGGGGCGGATGCATAAGTGAAAAATTCACAGAGGCTTGGTGTTGTAGTTTCTCAACACCGAACTAAGATCCCAAAACGGCCCAAGGGTGGGGTTGAACGATGATCTTCTGCATAATCTTAACAAAATACAGCAAAAACTCTCAATTGAACCATGGCTGCCAAATCCATTGTCCATTCTGAGGGTATCAAGCTTGCAACGGTCATCATGGTAAACAGATACCTAGTCGGCATGACAATTTCACAGATCTCTCTACAATCTCAAGAAACAAATTGCCATGAGGTTCATGAATCTCACGATATTTCAATGTACAAGTATTTCACGAACCCTTCGTCCCCAATTGTCCCTAAACAGGGGGCACCACCAAATTTCCAAACTTTCCAAAACCGAAACCTTTTTTGTGGGCCACTGTGGGCCTGTGAGGTGCCATCGATCTTGACTTCTTCGGCTTCGCTTCTCAGGATGTGCAAACATTGGTGAACGCCGCGAGGATTCGAAGGCGGACTCGTCGGATGCTCGGAGAGCTGCATGGAGAGTCTCTGCGAAGCTGTGCCAAACCTGGCGTCTTTGCAAAATCGACATCGGCATTGACTAGATTGCGGCATTGACCTTCTAGTTTCTGAGATCGGTCATTTGATTCATGTTTCATAATGGGAGCCTCGGCTACATATCCAGGAGTTGTTGAACTAAATATTATATTAATATATATTATTGTTATACTGTATACTATATTATATTCTACTACATAGATCTACATAGATCTACTATTACTGTATAGTCATGTATAGTCCATCGTTCACAGCTGGTGGGGCTCGCCTGAATGGATGCCTCCACCTCCACCTCGTCTGCATTGAGCCACGGCACCTGACGGAAAAGGCTCGAAAAGTGGACCGCATCAGTGAAGAGTGGGGACAAAATTTGGCGAAAGAAGGGATTTCAAATGGTTACAATCAAGACATATCAAGACCGTCTTTGTGAAAAAATGACGAACGCAAAACCCGGGATTAGAGGGGAATCTGCTCTAAGGAAAAACTACATCCAGAGCCAATTGCTAATTGGCTGGAGCAAGTGGCGGATGATGTATCCAACAATTTAAATGCTTGCTTTGCGATGAGTTCGGAGTCTAGATCGACTTCGCGCACGGCAGCTCTGGGCCAGAGATCTTCTGCTAGGACTTGCAGTAGCGACAACATCCACGCCGGAGAATCTTCTGACACAATCTCCATGCTGAGGTCACCTAAGCACCGAGGTCCGAAGCATGTAACTTTGTCCAAAAGCAAACAGTACACCAGTACACCAATCATAGAAATCCACTTGTTGTTTTTTGGGTACCTTTAGTTTTTTGGAAATGTACCTCTGTCCTGTCTTCCGGTCTCCCCTTGTTGGGGGCACACTGAAGGAGAAACAAGAGGTGGCTGATGCTTCCGTACAGCGTTCAGGCAAGAAATGTCCTTCAACATCAACCCAGTCAAACCGATTCCTAGAAGCGCAACTTATCTTGTGAACACTTGCAAAACCCACTCTAAACCGGACATGTAGGACAGGTATGGACAGGTAACCTATTGAAGCCAGGACTGAGAAAGATAGGTCATGTTGTGGGAGTTTTGCAATAAACTGGATTCGAAACGCAAAATGTTCAAGTGATCAGAGCGGCGCCTGGATTTTACGCAGAGCTTAGAAATCGCGAAGATCTGCAAGAGCCAATCCGAGCCACAAGGTAACAGCACATATTCTTGTGCAAATTGTGCATTTATATGGCGGATATGGCGTATCGATCTGAAAGCTGCAGTACGGTACTTTTGTCCAAGCCATTTTGAGAAGCAAAGACTGGAACTCCAGAAGTCCCCAGTGGTGCTAATGGCACTCAGCGAAGATCTTAGCAAAATGATGTTCCAATTAGATTTCAAACCAGCCACTGGAATCTAGAAGTGGCATGAAGTGGCTGCAACCAGATTGAGCATTCGTTTTCATGGGCATGTTGCCGGAGTCTATCCCCATCTCACGGAAAATCATCAATTTTATTTGAAGCGTAACTCCTGCTTATTTTCTTGACCAATGATACCAATGTGATTCAGTTCCAAAGAAAACAAGTCACTGTCCTTCATGATCAGCTGCAGTAAGGGTTTCAGAATCGTCGCAACTTCCTGGGCATCAGAAACATCGCACACAAAGTCTGGTTTCAGAAAGCGTTTGGGACAAAAGCAGTGATTTCTGAGTGAGACTTCGGCCATCTTGCAATCCTTGAAATTAAACCGTTTCAACTTGAGGGATTCACATTTTAAGCATGTTTAAGCCACCTTTTCCGTGCATGAAGTCACCTCATCAACTCAAGCTCTCATGTTTATTAATACACAATGAAAAGAGGGATCGTTGGATTGATTTCAAACCATCAAAAACTAAAGTACCTGACAGTTCAAAAGTAAATCACCTGATCTAAAAATGTCCAATGTCAAAAGTTTACCGTGAAGTACTGTTCCGCCAGACTTTGCAAAGTTCCACATGTTCCACATGTTCCACCAAGGATCTTGTGGTGCGCTGTTCCACTTTGCCAGCTGTTGCGCGAGCTCCGACGCCTGTGCCGGAGCGCTTTCTGCTGCAGCCAAAATGGTGCACAAGTGCCCGGCCAGGTGCCTGCGAAATGGGGCGAACGGGGTTCTGGAGTCGGTTGTAGCAAGGTTCTGAGACTGAGCTTAAACTCGACGTCATATCAGGTCTAGTTGGTCTAGATCAATTGAGATGCGCTCGTCGTCGCTTTCACATTCAAGACTTATCCGTGCCGGATCAGACATGCATAAGTCTGCATAAGCACAAGTCCTTGTTGTCGTCAAGCTCTGCAACTAGAGGGGAATATGGCATGCCATTCAATGCATTCAATGCATTCAATGCATTCAATGCATTCAATGCATTCAATGCATTCAATGCATTCAATGCTCGTGCCTGAGAGGCTGCGCAGCGTCACAGGTCGGCAGCCAGATTTGCGCCTTGCGCACAGCTCGCAACCAAGCACTCAGTATCCTATGCTGCGCCAAGGGTGCAACATCTTGCATATCCAATTGCTGCCAAGTTTTTGCTGCCTAATGAGACGAAAATCTGGTACCGGTACGTTGAAATGAATACTGAATACTGAATACTGTAGAAAATTTGAGAGCATTGAAATGCATTGAATGAAGAAAGAAGCTACGTAAGTTACTATATCACAAGATATCACAAGTGTGTTCGAAGCAGTCACACACATTGCCTAATTGCCTAAAGTGAACCCCTTGAGATTGACCTGGTCCCTTCGTGCGAACTGCCTTCTGCACAAGGCGATCAAGAAACACATATTAAAATTGATAAAACACACATAAAACAATATAAAATATATATAATATATAAAATATATAAAATATATAAAATATATGAAATATATAAAATATATAAAAAATATATAATATATAAAAATATATAAAAATATATAAATATATATATATAATATATAAAATATATAAAAAACTAAACAACCACATATTAGCAAATGCCTTCTGCAAGACCAGGGATCCGAAAGCTCTGCTCTGCATCTGATTGTGCTTCCAACAGAAAGGCGAAGACCCCATCGCACGAGCTAAACAGCGATGCAGCCACCTGCTGCCGCGCAGCCTTGTCGGTCAAGGGTAAGGCCTGGTAGGGCACCAAGGGCACCCTGTCAATGGGAGCACTAAGAAAGAGCGAAATCGACCCATTGGTTTGAGAAATCAACAAGAACAGGTGCAACTGCCATGATGGGCAAACATTCTCAAAGTGGGATATGATACGGGGATAAAATAGTACTATAGTAGTAAAATAATAAGAAAACTTCATGAAATCATCATGATCTTTGAGATCCTGTCCCCGTGGACATCCGTGGATGTAGTGGATCCTCTGCCCGCCTTGGAGTCGAAAAGGAGCTCAGCAGGCAACACCAACAGCTCTCGTCTCACTGTGGCCTTTTGAGGAAGGCCGAGCTGTGCAGATCGAGGGTTTTAATGAAAAGATGTGAAAAACCTCAAAACATCGTGGTGCTCGCTAGTTGAGGGAGTCGTCCGCAGCTAGCCCTTGAGCCCTTTAATTGGAATGTATGAACTTGCAAAAGGCATGGAAGAATGCTACCGTGTTTTTTTAGTTTGTTACGAAAGACAACTACTTAAAGCTGAAAATCTAGATGAGGAGCTGGAAGACTGGTGTTCAGAGATGCAGCAGCCGCCCAAGTACCAAGCCAAAGCCTTGCTTTGAGAAGTGGTGCACATGGGAACGGTGCAAAAGCAACAAGAAGAACCATGGTGATTTGCACTTTTTTTGCCCGACCCCATCAAAATACCATGAATTGTGAAGCTTCTGAGAAAATTGTGACAAGGATTGAAAAGGTAAACGTGCTGGCCAATTTCAGATTGGTCACTCTGCACAGGCCAATGCCAATGCTAGTTGCTTCCACACCAAGGTTTGTCCATAGGCATGCACTGCTAGTAAAGCCTCCAAGGTATCTCTGGCAGATCTTTGTGAGTTCACATCGAAATGGCTAGCGAAGGCACGCGCTAATCGTGCCAAAGTTTGGGCGCAAAAGGCCTGCAACAGCTCACCATCGCAACTCGTCAATGGGCCAACCCGCAGCTTTTCAGTGCACACGTGCCACGCAGTCAGTCCGGTTTTTTGGAAGTCCGATAGCCAGGCACCAGAATACAGTTCATCGCCAGCGTGGAACATTGTCACTCTCCTGTGCGTCGTGCAACTGGTGAGCCCAGGGGAAAGGAAACATCTGCCAAGTTTCTGAAGATATGTTGCTGCTGGGGCTGAATGATCTGAACTCTTGCAAGAATCAAAAGGAATTTGTACTCTTGGGGAAAACAGCATTTGATTTGGATTGATTTACCCTCTGGGATGATCGATCGAGGACCAGAGGATGCGACGCTCTTACATTCATGACATTCCTTACCGGTCCACCTGATTTATCGCCAAGATACTGCTGCAGCTCCTTTGCAAAATCAGCAGGCTGCACAAAAGTGGATGCAGTAATTCCAGTCATTGCGCTAGTCGCCGACAGTTCAGCTGAACAAAAACGGGGTAAAGCATATAACTGCGGGGCAGTGGCAGAGTCTCAAATGCATCGCTACGGTCTCGAGACAACACTTGGATGTGGGTGTGTGTGTGTGCACGCTTGAATACATCTTCCTTCCCAGACTTATATTTCTTGTTGCTGCAACTAAGATCAACTAAGTAAGAGATTCAGATTCTAGTGGAGAGGCCAATGAATTGACGAACGACATGTTTCATGATTGATGCGCATGGCCATGCTTTGAACAACTCAACTACTGTATCTTTCTTTGCTTTCGCATCTTTTAGTGTGTTGTTGGGGCCCGAAATGAATACAACTGCTATTGCCTCCTTGTGCCCACAAGTGACAGTAGCAGCTATGGAAAACATCAAGCAGCAAGGAAGCAAAAAGTGACGGACTTGCCACTACTCAAAACATCTTGGAACCATTCCGAACCATTCTGAACCATTCTGAACCATCCTATGCCTTTTGTGGAAAGCTATACAAACATAGAAACCCGTCATTCACACAGCCGCACTGCCTGGATTGCACCTCAGTCCACGGTCAGAGCTGACCTGCCCTATCTACCGCATAACTCGAAAAAAGGATGGTAATAAGTGGTAACAGTAATTTGTTAAAAAGTGTTATGTATCATTATTACAGTTACATAGAACTATATGATGTTGTGTATGATGTTATATTATGTTATGTTTTATATGTCAATTATGTTTTATATGTCAATTATGTCATTAGCAATCACAATTAGACTGGATCAGCAGAAAAATGGACCAGCTCGAACCGAGATGCCGAGGCTTGGCTGTTTTCCCCAGGAACCTGGAAGCCAATCGACAGTTGGAGATCAATATATATATATATACTATATTCATCTATATTCTATATACCGACTTCATCACCATGGAAAGGTTGTGGAGAAGACAGAGTATAAGAACCTTTCTGCATCCCATCTGTTGATTTATAAACTGTTCAGTTCTGATATGCATGGAATTGGGGAATCGAAGCTCGCTTGTTCTATCCATGCTGCATAAAAGTAGTAAAAAAAATCCCTGTTCGACCCGTCAAGTGGATTTCCAATTAGTCTTTGACAAAATTTTACAAGCAGTTGAGGATGAATTGGATATCCACTTGATGGGTCCACTACATGCTCTTTCAGGATTGGAACAAAGCCTTGCACCATGTCAAGAGTGGCTCTAGATTGCAGTTCCTCCACACAACACTTGCTGATGCAAGAGCCCTTCAACATTGGAGGGTTCAGAATGTCATCATCATCAAGGTGTCCAAAGCTCGGTTTCCTTGTCTGTTCATTGCCCACCAATAAAGCTGGAAGCAACAAAAGCTGCAACTTAAGAAATGTATAAACTAGAGTCGGATACATGAATGAAAAACATCGTAGGTAAAATATCTAAACAAATCTGACATACAGATCACCCCTGGCGTGCCTGCTTCAAGACCGGCTGAGCCTCTTCTTTGGATTGTGATTCCTCCTCTTTGGGTGGCATTTCCTGTTGCAGGGGTTTCTATCTTCACTCGTCTGGGTGTCAGCTTGCAACCGCACAATAGCCCCCTCTTGACGCTCAGGTGAGAGCAAACTGTAGCAAAACTGGG
>Ga0126342_10009795_pt1 | contig 17159 bp, 18 predicted proteins | sample Cyp1metagenome_FD_92528 | JGI IMG/M metagenome (GOLD analysis project Ga0126342, IMG submission 92528) | Coral microbial communities from Lord Howe Island, Old Settlement Bay, Australia - Cyphastrea 1 metagenome | ecosystem: Host-associated > Invertebrates > Cnidaria > Coral ... | reverse complement strand
ATTAACATGATATAACATGATATAATTAACATGATATAACCCATTAGATTCTAAGCCTTATATAGATGTTTTAACCATGACAATTTTCACATTGGCACTGTCCAGATTTTTGGTGACATCAAGAGTGACATCTCGTCAGCGGGGCCTCCCCGGACTCGGCCCGGCCAAGTCCCCCAATCTAAATGGATATGAATGTGACTAAGGATGTCCATCTCTCAAAAACTGATACAATTCTAAGATGTTATAAATTATAAATTTTAAGATGTTATAAGTTATATGGTATTGATCCATGGCCATGGATGGCTTGAACATGTGTTTTTTTGCGAAAAAATGCGTCACAACGGCAGTTGTCACCTCTTCAATGCGGAGTTCTGCAGCAGGCCCACTGGTCCTGCCATCAGTTGCCCCCTGAAAGCATCAACATTGACCCTCTGGTAATTTAATTCATCTATAAATGGGCTATTGTCAATCTATATATATATAGCATTATATAGCTGCATGCTGCTACATTATAACATAGCTATATATAGCTATAGTAAATTACCGGAGGGCCCTGGGCCCAGGGCCATCATGATGACACCCCAGATCCCGGATGTTCTCCTCTCGATGCGGAGTCCAATGGGTTTGGGGCCACCAGCATCAGCACGTAGCCTCAAGGTGGTTGGCTCCAAAAGTGCAGCTATTTTGATGATCCTTTACCCACAAAGATTGGAGCCTAGGTCAATATTTCTCTCCATCGCCATCCCAAAGGTTCAGTGTTGAGGGCGAGCTGGTGGCCCAAGCAAACCGAATATTGACTTTATTTTCAGTAGCAAACTTGATAAACATTGATAAATCCCATGGTGTACTCAATGTTCATCGATAATTCACCTGGCTGGACGGTCACATTTTACTGGGCGTATCTTACCAGTCTTACCAAGCTTCAGCATAGGAAAACCTACCGGGGGTTGGTGGTGCTGGGGTTGGGGCTGCAACCCCCACTTGGGCAACCCGTGCTCCACGGCGAACATCTGCGGATAGCGCACAAACCTGGTGTGACACATGCGGGTGCTGTGAGGTGTCGGGGCAGCCGCTGCAAACGTGGTGGATCAAAAAAAGGCTACCCGGCTACCCCATCCTCCATATCCTCCAGAATATCAAAAACATACAATTGAAACATATTGAAACTCTCTGAGGATTGGTTTTATCGGCCTTTTCGGGTACCGGGTACCTCTGGGACGTTCCAAAAAGGGCGCCTCAAGGCGCCCCAAAAAGCCCAGACGCCCAGACCTCAAAGCCACGCTTTGGTTCTTCCGTAGTTCCTGCTGCATCTCCTCGCTGGTTCACACAGAAGTTCACACATAAAACCCGCCGGGGCCCCGATCATATACCCCAGCTAACTGGGGATCAGAAACATGTGTAGATCCATTGGAAAACAATATTATTGAAACGGGGTTTCGATTGGAGGTATTGAACATTAGGGGGATGGGATTGCCAAAGATGACCAAAAAAACTATGGTGGAGCCTTCGAAGTTGACTCATGTTGGAAATAGGTGGGTCCCCGGCTGGTAAATCCTTACCAAAATCATCATTTCGTAGCAAATGGAGGTTTCCTAAGGCATAGGGGTACCCAAAGTCATTCAAAACATTGGACCATTTTCGTATAGGTCGGTTAACCGGTTGACTCATGGCGACTTGGGGATCCCCCAATCTATGAACCCCGCAACTGAAAGTTGCCTAAACCCCGGCTCTCACCAGTCACGCGGTCCTCAATCCTTGTCTTTCCATTCACCGCATAAATGCGGTCGTACGCCAACACCTAGCAGTTGGCTACCCTCCGGTACTTTTAAAAACACAGCTATTGCAAATGGCCTATTGATAGATGATGTACCAATTAAAAATATTAAAAAATGGTGCTTTTCCATAGCTAATCCATTGCTATGTTACTGGAGGCTAACTTCATGTGAATGTAGATCCAATCCAGGCAAGTCCTGGACCTCGTTTCCAGGATGGGCGCGGTTCCACATCGTCAGCAAACCTTCTGGGGCCTCGGTAGTGGATAGCCCTGGATGTCCTGGTTTTACCCAGGTAATGGGATAGTTATGGGAATATCCCCAGGTGTGTTTTTCTTCGGGATATTGATGGATATTGACCATATTTGACAAATTTTGACAATGCGAATGGCGAATGGGTACCTCAAAGTCGTCATGAAACCTGCTCTGTTCCCGCCATAACCTGTCCACCTAGACCTCCACAGCTGGGAACTGTCCCAAAACTTGGGAGTAAGAGACACCCTGCCAGGCAGCTCTGCCATTGGGAGTAAGCTGGTTCCTAAGGTCCTAAATCCCCCCATCACAAAACAGTGATGCAAGGTTTCACCATGTTCATACTCTGCCTGCATTTTCAAACGCAACGTTCCCAAAACACGGAAACCAAAATTAGTTCTCCATGGGAGACTTCGCAGGTGCCAAGTCACAATCTCGCGTACCACCAGGACCTGACAACCAACAAGACACTTGGTGGCCAGCAGAAGGAACTTGCGCAAGTCACGTGTCAGTTCTGCCTGTTTGAGAACCCCGTTGCCGTGGTGAAATCTTCATTTTGCTGTGTAAAAAACATCATTTTATTTAACCATCATGCTTAAACTTCCATAATGTTTTACAATTAATTATATATTTTCTCAGAATTCATTGGTCATTGGTTACATCCCTTTTTGTTAATTGTAAAAGCACAAAGTCACTTCTTTATACAACCACCCCTAGATTTGCCTTTGTTTGTTGATGCAAATCCCCAATGTCTTGGTTAAACGGGTCAAACCTTTCCCAATTAACCATAATTAACCAACATGGCTGAGAATCTCCAACCCCAATAGCCATAGCTCCGAATCGCTGCCCCATGAATCCCAAGGATCCACATGCTTCATCTCACTTCGAAAAGTAGGCTAAGTGGGATTAGTCCACCCAATAGGATCCAATAGGGTTATATAAGTTTTATATATATATATCAATATATATATATATATACATCTTAAGATATATATATATATATATATCAATATATATATATATATATTGAGATATATATATATATATATTGAGATATATATCCTCTGGCAATCAAACGTAGCTCCACTGGGAAATTCATCGTTCAATCAAGGGTGGATTTTCCAGCCACGAAGCTGGGAAGACACTGGTACCCTAACCGAGTCCTATCTCTCTCTCTCTCTCTCTACAATGTGGTGCCCCCTAGATAGCTAAGTTGGTTTATAAATCCAATAACTATGGTTTATAGGTGATATATCTATAGTTAATGGGATTATAAACCAACTTATAACTTGGGGGGCACCACCTTGTATATATATATATACGTATAATATTACATAAACACATATGTGAATTTCGACATAGCTATGGAAGCCATGGCCCGATGATAAACATTGACATGATGATTTATGAAATATGATCAATGGTAAATTCCATTAATAAATCATCATGGTGAATCATGTTCCATGCTTATAAATGGTGATTTAGATGATAAACATCCATATAAATGATGATAATTTATCTATGGTATTTAATTAATGAATATCGGAAATTCTATATATATATAAATGAAGATGATGTTCATTGATTTTCCATCTCTTTCCATAGCCAAAACTGGTGGATTTTCCACAGCACCCTGGGTGAGCTCCCACCCGCGGTGCGCGGCGAGAAGGCGCGCTAGGCGCGCTGCCACCTTCCGCCTTGGTGAGATCTTCAATCCCAATGACATGCCAATAGATCCCAATGATCTTCAATCCCAATGATATGGCAATGATAAGCAGGGGTTGATACATGACCTAAGTGAACATCACCGCATAAAAAGGAACACATTACATAATCTAAAACAGATACCTGAAAGTGATGTTCAGCATCCCCAAGCGGGACATTTAGCAACCTCTGATAGATATCCCAATCTAATATAATCCAATCATTTGGATTGCAAAAACATGATTCGTGACATCTATTAGGTTAGAGAGTAAAATTTGAGGATATACCATGATATACCCATATCTTCCACTGCAAAAACATCCCGGCGGACCGGGAACTGTGCTCCTAAAAACAACGTAATTTTCAAAAAATGTAATTTTCGCTTTAATTTTATTGCCATAGCGAAACGCACATTTCTGTAAGCCGAATTGTGCGAAATTCTCGCGCGAGAATTTGGCCAAATTCGCGTTTCGTGTGGGTTTTGGAGCCATTTCATTGGATGATGTTGACAGGCCCTTTCTTTCTGTCTTTTCAAAGCAGGCGCTTCAGCGTTGAAATATGTTGAAATTGTTTTTTGCTGGAGCCGGGCACGCAGATTCACATATCTCCACTGCCAGCATTTCACATAGAGGAGAAGATCTTTGCTCTTTGAAGACAACGAGTTGGGGATGAAGTCTTTGACAGCACTCCATGCGGCATCGATTGTTTCAGTGTGGCAACTGATTTTCTCCACAGTAAACAGTTTTTTCAAACTCACCACGGTTGTGGGCTGCCCACTCATGCAAAGTCTTTGTATCTCGGGTCATTCTTGGGTAAGGTGCGTTTTTGCGAGCACAGTTTTCGGTCCGCTGGCAAAAACATAATGTGATGGCTTGTTTTTTTGTTGGGTCTCAGCATCTGGATAATTTTCATAGATTCGAGGATCATGAAGACAATTTAACTTAGTACAAACTGACAGTAACTGCAAAGATGGGGAGATTTTGGATGATTTTGGCACATCCCAAGAAAAATATTCTATCAATGACAAGAACTGGGAGCTTAAGCCTCATGAACCTGCGGATCCCACCATCCCACCTGGTTGCTAAAAAGTTGCTGTACAAACTTTCAGCATCAGGAAGCCATAAAATGCCATAAATAATATATATGTTCTTATATGTTCTTATATGTTCTTATTCACAAGCCAAGTCTGCAGGACATGTTCCCTCCAAGCAATTCTGGGAATGCCTTCCTTTTTGACTAGAAACCCAGGTGTTCAAAAGAGATCCAAAGCCTTTATGTGCCTTGCGTCCGATGCTAATTTGGATCTTCTGTACATCTTGGAACATGAAAACAGTGAGGAACCAAACGAAGCTGAAAGCTTACTTCGATGCGATCGTTGTTGGTAGTGCCGCAATGATTCTTGACACACGTACAAATGTACAAACAAACGTAAGCATACAGGCTCATCAGCCAATGATATCTCTGGATGGCTCCCTCCCTTGGTTTCGGCCAAAAGTTGCCCCCACGTCACGGACATGAGCGGCTCGTTCCAAAAAGTCGCTAGCGCAGCATTGTGAATTACCAACAGGCCGACAAAAACTATGGGCAGCTATGGGTCAAAATTCAAGCCGCCAAAGGTTGTTGCAGGTTGGTCCATTCTTCAGATCATAAACCCATCTCGTTTTGATTTGTTTTGTGTGTGTTAATTTCGCTATATGGTGTTATATTTGGGATAATCAAAACATATTGTTAACTAAAATTGGGAGAAATGCTATTTATTTGCATTTATTTGTGCATTGGGGATATCATATCTCACATTATCTATATATTTCATGTTCAAGTTTGACCCATATCCACATGACTGCACTCACTCCCGCAGAGCAGGTCCTGTGGTTTCGCCGGCACACCGGGTCGACGAGGCAAGGAGGCAACAGTTCTTCGGACAGAGCGATGCAACAAACTTGACACAGATTTGTTTCAATGATTTTGGATGATTTGGGGTACCCCCATGTATTTAACCTGCATAAATATGGCTCAAACAAATGCCCCATGAACCAGCGAGGTGTTCACCAACACCTTGGCTGACCAAGGCAACCAGCACAGAATCCAACCAGCCATATGTTCATTGCTTAAATTGGGGATTATTTATAGTGCGTTACTAACACACATTACATATAGTTATAATATATATTTATATGTGTATATATATAATATTAAAATATAGTTAAAATATTATATAAATTCATACTAATATAAATATATATATATATATATAATTATATATATATATCATCCATGTATGATCTGAAATAGCAGTTATACCCCCTATGAACCTCCAATGCCGAGATTTTCTCACCCTTCTGATCTGCAAACGTCATCCGAGTCCTGGTCCCCCCGGCGACTTCTTTCTTTGCGCAGTGAAACCAAACCGGAACAACGACCCTGATCCACGGAGAGTTGATGCAGGGGCCCCAAACACAAAATTGCTGGAAACACCATGAAACAGCACTTGGTGATATCCTCCCATGATTCTCCTTGAATCGTTGTTGCTATTTTTTGGGGATGCAGAATTGAGCCTTTTTGCATCTCCTTTACCGAGGCCACTTTGGCCCAGGGATCACTGTGGCAGCACCGTGACTATCGTTACTTCGCTTTTCGCGGCGATCCTTTCGGCGACTCCACGGCTGTTGGCAGCAGTTGGTTCACCTCAGCTGCAGCTGGCACGCCTCCGGTAGTTGAAGATAGCTATCAGCCATGGAAAATGGTCCATTTATAGATGATCTACAACTAAAAATGGTGTTTTTCATATATATATATATATAGCTATGTCAAACTACTACAGGGTACTGTAGCAAATGACCCTGCAAGAACTTGGTCCAAGATGTTTCCAAATCACCGACCTCCGCTGTTACTGATACTGGGCTTTGGGCGGTTTTGCTATGTATATTTTTTTCTGCTGGTTTGGTTGGCTATGGCAATGTCCCATTCAAAATCGAGCTGTTTGTTCCACCTCAAAAAAAAAAAATAGTCAGGTGAAACCATCATCCCAGGTATGGCCAGCAAGGCTTGCGGGTTGACCTTCGCATTTTCGCCAACACGGCCAATTTTACCCTGAATTAACTTCTGAGCTGGTTGAGCTGGTTGGGTTAAACTGGTTAAACAACCAAAAACCTGCAATTTTTGGTGAAAAATGCTGCCCATCCAGCTGGTTTCTGGTTATCTCCATGGTTTAGATCCTCATCCCCGTGTGTCACCAGGTTCCCCTAGCACCAACACGCCGCTAGGTCCGCTAGGTGACCAAATGCCGTGCCGGCGAATCCTCCAAACCACGAGTCCTTAGTGGAGCCATAGGTGTTACCTGCCCACCCAACAAACATGCGGTATTTAACAATGAAAAATCGTAATTCAAGGAGCAAGACCAGGATTTAACCCTTAACCACCAAGAATGTGGAGATTTTATTGTGATTCCCCACCTGCCAGGTGAGGGTCTCTAGACTCTAGATTTTAACTTAAAGGTGGAAGTCCTCCTCCTTTTTTTCCTCTTCTTCCCCTTTCTTCCTCCCCTTGGTTTCCCCCGCTAAGCCAGCTCTGACTGTGGGCATGAACGGATCCGAGCCATATCGCGAGCTCCGGATGCAATGGGCCACAGGTGGGGATCACTCGAAGAAAGTATACAATTTATCTCAAACATGGGCCGAAAATTGGATTGTGGATCTCCTGAAAGGGTCATCCCATAAAAGTTGCTGAGACTGATCAACCCTCACTAGCTTGGCCCAAGCCCGGCTTTCAGCTTTAATAGCATATATTCTGTTCTATCTAATTATCGGTCCATATACATATGTATATATATGTGTGTGTGTGTAGTTCTATATACATATGTATATATACATACCTATTATATATATATAGTTATATATACATATATATATATATACAATACATATATATATACACACATATACCTATTATACATCTACATAACTAGTACGTCCGAATTTCTTAAAAAAATGGCTTCTCCCATGGGGATTTCGGCCTTTTGGGCAGCTTACGCCGGGTGGCTTTTCGAGCTCATGCGTCAAGGACGGCAAGTTGTTTAGCTCCGTGTCGGTGACGTCCAGCTTTTGAAGCGCTGCGTTGAGACCTGGAAACCGTCAGCGGACGAACTCTGAAGTTCTGAAGGGAACCAGGGGAGAATCTGACCGGAAATCAATCTATTAAGTATATATCAACAGTATCTATTTAACTATTAACTATTAACTATTAACTACTAATGCTATTTATATATATATATATCAACAGTAACTATTCACTATTGATATCAACTATTGAACTATTAGAATTACTGACGCACATTGATATTTACTATTGAACTCAACTATCAACTACTCTTAACTATTACTGTTACTATATCATGATATTAATAGTACTAATATGATAACAGTACTATACGGATAAGAAGAGTACTTTAGTGATAGTAATAGTACTAGTATCATGGTTATTAGTAATTATTTTCACTATGATTGCTCTACTCACTACTATTTGCATTATTATGAGTAAACAAAATATTGCTATTATCCTCCTTGTTTTTCCGTTTCTCGGCATTTTTGCAAGTGTTACAGCATTAGTTAAAAGCTAAAAATGTTTATGGAGATTTATAGTAGGAACAACACCACTACTGGTTTGACTGCTATTGATGTTGATCTGAGCAAGATTGCGAACATTGTTGTTATTAAAAACATGTAACTAGCATAGGTAATTTCTTTTGTAGTCGAAGTGATGCTATCACTATTCGTAATTACTAGTACAGTATGTGTTTCATTGCTGTTGTAAACAGCCAGCATTATTTTATCATCATCAGTATTGTTGTCATGTTATATATATCATTTTATATCGCCAAATATTCACATGTATCATGAAATATTATGCTCATTCTCAGTATATCATGATCGTTACCCAACCTGGTTATTTAACATAACCATGGAAAATCATCACTTTAAATAGCTACATCATCTATAAATGGGTCATTTTCCATAGCTAACACATAACCAGGGGCTACATCTACCGTGCGATTCGGCCCAGGGGCGGTTCTCCAAGCGGAACTCCATCGCCCGCATGTTCTCCAGCACCTTGGGGCGGCATCACCAGGGCGGATCGATCCCCAAGGTGGGAGCTTCATTGGGTTTACCATAATATGGGTACCCTCTGGTGAACTAACATAGCAATGGAAAATGGCTATAGAAATAGTGGATTTTCCCATTAGAATGGTGATTTTCCATTGCTATGTTAGTTCACCAGAGGGTAAATGATAATATCAATGGCCATTTCAGGAACCGATTTATTGGAGGTATCTAGCATATATAAGGCCATAATGTAAGGGAATATTCCCCCCCAAAAAAAGGCCTTATATGGTACAGTACCTCCATTTTAGGATCCTGGAATTCCCATTGAGAATATTTCACTAACCTGAAATGAGATAAATAAGGCTATTTGGGGATGATTGAATCCTAAGCATGATTCCTAGTGAGGGAGAACAGTGAGGTCGTTATAATCTACCCATATATATATATATCAAATGTTGGTCACCTTTGTTGCTACATAGTATGGGTGTCTTTAAAAAAAAATCTATAGTCATCTTTCTAGTCATCTATATATATATATATATATTTGAAGCTAACTATGTCTTTGCCACGGTGCAGCATGTCTACAAAAATGTCCATGCGGTCCATGCCCCACTTCCCCGTCCCTGGCGCTTTGAAAATGGATCTCTCTCTGGCTGTTGCAGATTCGTCCTGGACTCAACTGGAGACGCTTGGACCGTTTGGATCCATTTTGCCACCAAACAAAAAGGATCGGAATTGATATGAAATTACATAAAACTAATATAAAACTAATATAAAACTAATATAAAACTAATATAAAATTGATATTTAGAAATGTTGGATGGGTAAAATTTGAGAATCAATTGATGGCTCAATTCTAGGTTCGATCGGATCTTCACCAATAGTTTCAACCCATGGGGGCCTTGTCCCACACAGCAAGCTTCTGTGCTTGGTGGCAAAGCCCAAACCAAAGAAACATGAAAGCCAACTCCCAAATGGCAGCCTTGAAAATGAACAATATCTAAACTACCAACCAGTTAAAAGATTCACAACTCGCCGTCCTTTTTTTCGGCTCCCAGATTGTTTGAAGCCGAAAAATCCTCAAGTCATCTCAAGTCGCCTGTCCTGCAACATCGTCAGGAATTGTTTGTATAAAATGACGCTTCCTTCGGATTTGGTCTTATAGCTGGCGCAGTGCAACCTGGGGCGAGGTCGGGCGCACAGATGTGGGTGAAGAACGATACAGTAGTTAGTAGTTGATTCCTAGAAATGAGCTTTGTTGTTGATGTATGTATCCATATATTATCCATCATGTTTCCTCATTCAAAAGAAGTTTGAAGAATGCTCTTGAAAACCAGTTGTCCTTCGTAAAAGTACATCATAGTATATCACGGTACCCATTTTCAACCCCAAACCTACGTAGATTTCAAATCTTTACTATACGTTCTATTCTATTCATTCAAAGAACACCCCTTTAGTAAAGATTCTCCCGATTTTCCCCAACATGTCAATGGCCATTTCAGGAGCCGAAACTGGAGCTACTGAGTACAGGTACTGTACCATAGTTTGGGCCTATATCATCCTATATCCCCATAGCAACAACCTGACATGTCCACTGAATGGATCCAAATCCAACCAGCCACAGCCAGAGCCCAGTGGCATCTCTACGAGATCTGCAGCGTCTAGCCCGGCCGCCTGGTTCAGAGAGTAATGTGGGTAAAACAATAACAAACCACCCATTTATGATGATTTTGGAGATGGTTTATTATTGTTTTACCATGTTTGACCCACATTAATGTGGAAAGTAGTTAAGGAAGATTGTAACTGATGCCATGTCAATCATAGAATGAGGATGACATGCGAACCCAAAAGCGGCAACACGACTGATTATTGGTTCTACAAAATCTACAAACCCATTAACCTTAGTTAGAATTGCCCATAAACCATGGTCATTGGCAATTGGAGTTATTGGAGTTGTAAACCAACTTCGCTATCGAAGCGGGGGGCCCGGTTCAAACCTATGTTGGCTCGAAGACCCCGAAGGAGGCACCTCGCAAAGTTCCATTTTGAGCTCCGGATCTCCAAGCAACCTCTGGCGAAGTGCTAGGGCTAGCAGTGCCATGGCCATGAACAGATGCACATGTGATATGTACGTGATATGTATAGACATGCATTGTAATGTGGAAAAAGATGTACATATACGATATGATATGTCTATCATATTTGTTTATCATTTTTATGGTACGTGGAGGACATTAGTTACAGTGTATTATATATATATTTTTCTCTCTCATATTTATTCATCATTATTATTATATATATATATATATTGGTGTTGTTTTTTTACTATTACTATTGTTACTATTATTGTGTTTGCTATTATTACTATATATTTATACTTTAAAAAAGCGACAGTGGGACCCATCCAACTGGATCCATTGAACCAGCATGGCGCCCGTCGGACAGGCAGCTTCATCATCTCTTGCTCGGAAATGGAGCCACTTTCGTCTTCATCCAGCTTCCTGGGGCCACTTCGGCAAGAAGTTGTGATATCTCCACTTCATTGGGCGATCACAACTACGAGTACGAAGTGATACGAAGTGGATATATCACAACTATCATATGTTTAGTGGAGATATCCATGAATTTTGGGCCAGTGCCATGAATTCTGGGGCAGTGCATCTCTAAAACGACACTAGATTTGTTCATGGCAGATGGCCAAGCTGCAGAAAGATATTGGTGATCTGGCGCTTGGCATGCTCTTGCTTATCCGACATGGCCTTTTTGCGATCCTCTTCCTTAGTGATGTCAACCATGGGCGAAGGATGGAAAGGGCCACAAGGAAAGGGTGAAAAATGGGGTCCCTCCAAATGACCATCTTAGATAAGAATCTTAATGGGGAAAATGATACTAAGATATAATAAGCCACTGGAATTAGGGGCACCCAATTTTCTGACCAATAGATCCAGAAGAATTACTGAAGACTGACCTGGTGACACAAGGACAACCCGAATGTGTCAACCTACCTCCATACCAGGAGCTTCCCCCTTGGGGCGGAAGCCGCCCCGCCAAAGAATCCTCCTTGACTCTGGACACCGACATCATGTTGTCACTGATCACCTGGGTGCCAGAGGAGGCGCAACCGTTCAACACCATGGCGGCTAATATTTCAAGATGGCCAAAAGGTGCTACATACCGCACAAGCATCTACATCTACATCAAGTCCTCAGACCTATCTATCTTGTACTGATATATGATTTATACCCTCCGGTAATCAAACGTGGCAGTGGAAAATCCATGAAAATTTCTTATAAATAGAGTTTGTTGGGAAAACCATCTATACTACAGTAATCTTTACTAATTACACCTAATTAGGGATTGTATATTTCACAAATCCAAATATTTTCGAATGGCTCTGTAGGTTTTTTTACTGCCAGGCAGCTGAAGTGAGGATCGCCAACATCATCCAATTCGACAGCATCATGAAGGCGTAGAAGAGGATTTGACCTGGAGCCCCACGTCATCCCACGTCGCATCCCACGTGCAAAAAGACGGGATTCCAAGCAACCAAAGACTAGATGTCTTTCCTGCAAAACTGGATTCAAAGGGAATTTTGTGACAGGAAATCATGTTTTTTTTCCATCGGTTGATCTGTCTTCAAATGGGCTCCAACCACATCTCCTTCAAACCAACTCTAGCACTGGCTAATCACTGTTCAACTGAGCGGTGTTGAAAACCCCTTTTGCGAATTTCTTATGATTCAATGTGGCTTTCGCGGAGCTTTCGCGGATCATGTTCAAGTTTATGTCTTCCGGACGCAATTAGCTGACGGCAGCTCCTTTTTTCTTCAGACAATCACTGATGCTGCTTTGGATGCGCAAGTTTCCAGGAATGCGGGGCCTCCTCTTTCGTTTTTGCGCAGAATATCTTCGGGTGGTGCTGCAACGTCCCTGACGCCCTGCAACGGCCCTGACGTCCTGCAACGGCCCTGACATCCTGCATGACATTCGCAACGTCTCTGTCGCCCTTGCCATCCGTCATAGATTTTGGGGCTCCAGCCTTCTGGCTCTGCTTTGGCTTTCGCGGGGTTTTCGCTGGTTTTAAGCTGAATATCTGGATTTGAAAGACAAAAAAACGGGGCACGAGACGACATTATCAAACAGAGTGAAGCCAAACCTCTGCAAGAACAAATGATTAAAACTACATTTAACTATATCAAATAAGTTACAACTAACAATAGACAATCATTTCAAGCTTTCGCGGAGCTTTCGCGGTTAGAATTCTTAACCCCTATTTCGCTGGCGCTTTCGCGCGTGAGGTTTTTACTTTCGCGGAAGTTAGTTTAACGCTTATATAAGATTTCGGCCCGACCACCTACCAGCGAGATCCATTGTTCACTGTACTGTATGTTGCGGTTTGTGACGGTACCTATACAACCTTCTCATTCTGGACTTCAGAGTTTTGGATGAACCATTGCGCGACGCGTGGCTGCAGCATGTGGCACGACTGGTTTCCAAGCGTCAAACTATGTCTGACTTGGATGGTCTAGACCCTTTGCTGCTGGACCTGGATGCCTCACGTTTGACTAGTTTGTAACAGTCATTGGTTGGGGCACTACGTTCTCGTTCTTTCATGGAGAAAGCTGCTCAATCACGTTTTGATTGTACCAAGCAGGCTGACTGCACTCTTTGTGGGGTGAAAGACACTACGCTTCATTGGTTGGAATGTCCAAGATTTTCTGCGGAATCATCACGCCCTGGACACCACAGCCTTGAAGGCTCACCTACTGCCTTCACGCTCACCATTTGCTGTCAGGTGGAAGAAAGCATTACAAAACATTCCCTGTTCTTTGACTGATTTTTGGTCTCAGCCGAATGCAAGGACCCAACATTTGTTTACAGATGGATCTGCTACCAATGCCTCACAACCCTTTGGCAGAGCGGCATGGGGACGTTTGAATGCGACCACTGCCAGCGTTGTTTCCATGGGTCATGGCCGAGGGCTTCAGAAGACAAGTGTTGAAATTCTGGCGGTTCTTTGTGCTTTGGAATGGCAATGTCGTGGTGCATCTTTGGATCGACTCGAAGTTTGTTGTTGATAGCTTAGCTTACCTCATGCAGTTTGGGGTGACTGGTGACTGGGCTCACATTGGTTTGTGGGATCAGATTAAGCTGCTGCTTCAACAGATTGGGCCGAATGCGCTGACTGCGCACTGGACACCGAGTCACTCAAATGGAATTCCCCTTTGAGGACTGGGTTCGGTGTTGGAATGACAGGATTGACACTGCGGTGGGATGTTACTTTTAGCCGTCCAAACGATTTTCTTCAACTGCGCGTTGATGCCAAAACTCATCATGAAAGTGTTGCTGCCAGACAGCGTCAATTTCGTGACTTCTACTTTGCGGTTGCTGTTCATCCGAAGGACCCTGAGAGCAGTGAAGAGCCGGACGTTTCACTTTTTGGTTTTGTTTCGGAATCTCAGAGCACCCTCAGCGATTTGTACATTCCCTCAGCTGTTGAGCTCATTGATTCCTCAAATTCATTGCCTTCCGATTTACCTTCGGTTTTTGTTTCCTCCTTGATTGACCATCGTTTGTTGCATTCGTGTGGGGATGGGGGTGTTTACCCTATGTGTTTCGAGGAGCTTACCATTTGGTTAATCATTCAAGGACTTTAGTTTGCATTTCCATTCAGACACCATATCTCGGGGGAAATGGAACTTCATGCCATCTCCGCGAGGTTTGAACGACCGACCTTTGCTTATTTGTACCAATTGGTGCGAAGGGTTGTGATTTGGTTTGTTGATTGGATGATGGTTTCAGTGATGTTTTGTTTAACCATTAGATGATGGTCAACCATTGGATGGTTGGTCAGATGATTGGATGATGGTTTCAATTTGTACCAATTGTACCTGATTGTGCGATGATGGTCAACCATTGGATGATTGTTTAAAGGAGTCAATAAGGTTGACCTCATGGTGCGTCGCCCCACTGGGGATCTATTTGCGAGTTTCTGGCGGCACAGTTTCTCGATGCCTGGAGGGTTTGGACGCTCAACTGCCCACACAATATAGACTCCTAGACTCCTATAAAAAATGGGTAAAACATGTGAGTCGGAACGGAGGGTATAACGGTATAACTAACAGGAAAACCATGTTCATTGCAATTTCATGGGCGTTTATGATGATCAACATTGATTCAAACGACGGGATTTTAGGATTTTCAGGAGGGAAAAGCGTGCAAAAGCCCACCTCCCACTGTGCTAATGATCTTTTCCACCACCGACTGGTCGTCGTTCATCAGCTTGAAGAGGGCCAAGAATGATCTCCAGACCTCTGTTTTGCAACCAATTTTTGGGACATTTCTACGAGAATTTCTATTCAGATCTTAGGAATTAAGTGACAGATGTGTTCTGTGTATTTGAGAACCGGTTCAACTAAACCTCCACCTTTGGCACAGGATCTTTTCATAGCGTTGATATCAAATGGTATGTTCAATTTCCATAGCTGGTTGATGGTTGAAAGCCATTCCGTAGTATTCTTCAATGATTCAATCGAGATGAGCATCCAAACTTACCAATCAGTTTCATGGAAGTTAATCATAACCTGCTTAGATTATTTTGCTGCCAAAATTACCCAAGTACCCCAAGTAAAAGACAATGAAGTACCAGGCAATACTAGCAAACTGCGACAAATTACCAGTGGAGGGTAACCAGATTTCTGATTTTTACATGATTTATACATGATTTTCCCATCAAAAACCCATTCTATCCTGTTTGGGATGGCTGGAATACAATCCATAAAAATGATTGGGGGATTGTTTATATATTTTTGGATTTACCACATCATATTACTAACAATTACTAACCATTACTAACCACGACTGGATAATGGACAATCAGCCCCAGCAATGGTTAGCTAAATTAGAATGGAAATGTTAGCATTACTAATGAAACTATTTATCATTATCCATCTTAAAAAATACTCATTTCTCCATTTTAATCATCCATATGCTGATTAAAAACCAATAAAGCTGGTATGTATAGTAATTAACCATGGTTAATCATGGCCCCAGCGCCGATGGTTGGTGGCCCAGCTGCCGAGCCGAAATTTTCGCTGGCCTCCTCTGGAATCTCCGAGGGATCCTTTGACAAAACACCGGTGGAGGAAGAAAATGGATGGTATATGGATGGCATATGCATACATACATACATACATATTATATATATATCTTATGGAAGAAGAAAATATATCATGATATCTGATATTTGAGGGTTTCATATGGGTTTCATTGAAATGTGACCATGTGGTATTGATATGCATTGATATGATTCACTGTAGACTTAGGATGTTCAACTCACATTTATATAGATGTATAGTAAAGAGATGTGTCTGTGTGCCTATCAGCCCGAGCACTTGGCAGCCGTGCTATGGCAATGTTTGGCCCCCAAAATGAATAGATCCAAAGGCGGGTTTCGCTTGGGTGCTGTTTAGTATTCTGGGATGGTATTACAAAAGGAGTTATACGCAAAAATACCCCCCATTTGCCATTTGGCTGGGGGAAATGATGATAAACCGCATCCATTGGCGCACCCTAAAAACCAAACAAACACAATACCCGCTGGTATGATCCCGTCTCCTGACCCTCCTTATAATAAACGACCCCCAAACGAACCCAGGTGTAACGAGTTGAAACGAGTTGAATCTCTTCAGCCGGGGTTGATCTTAATGTTGTATCCTGATTAGTGTCTAGGCTCGCTATTGTGGCCAATTTTTTCCAAATTATTCAGGGCCCCAGCAATGTTTGGAAGGTTCACTATAGTGGCAAGAATTCTTGGGAGACCAATGTTTTTCGTCCAAAAAATGGCTGGCGTAAAAATATCTGAACACTTTTTCAGGAACAAATCTTGCTTGTCTCCTGTCCCAAGAGAATCAGACCGCTTATTAAACCCATTTAAACCCTTATTAAAGAACAGTTTTTCAACAAATTTCAAAGGGGCCATGAGAGGTCCAATTCGCTTTAGTAGGTTCGTTCTCAAGGTTCACAATTGCAACAAATTTTTCCACAGCTGATCCTGGAGCCATGAGAAGGGGAAAAAAACATTTACAATTTTTTTTCTCTTTATCTTCCTCTTCCTCTTCCTCTCTCTCTCTCTCTCTCTCTCTCTTTCTCTCTCTCTCTCTCTCTCTCTCTTTTCCTGTTCCTCTTCCTCTTCCTGTTTCTCTTCTTCTTCCTCTTCCTCCTCTTCCTCCTCTTCCTCCTCTTCCTCCTCTTCCTCCTCTTCCTCCTCTTCCTCCTCTTCCTCCTCTTCCTCCTCTTCCTCCTCTTCCTCCTCTTCCTCCTCTTCCTCCTCT
>Ga0126342_10009794_pt1 | contig 17159 bp, 18 predicted proteins | sample Cyp1metagenome_FD_92528 | JGI IMG/M metagenome (GOLD analysis project Ga0126342, IMG submission 92528) | Coral microbial communities from Lord Howe Island, Old Settlement Bay, Australia - Cyphastrea 1 metagenome | ecosystem: Host-associated > Invertebrates > Cnidaria > Coral ... | reverse complement strand
CCGATTGGACGTTGTGCAATCAACTGGAGGAAAAGAACAACATAGCGCTGCCGTGCAGCTTGGGAAGGGTGTCAGGGACACCATTCAGGTGTTTCAGGGTCCGTTACCAGTTCTAAAATATATTATATTATATTATATATATATATTATATCATATGTATATATGTATACAGTATATGTATATCTACCGGTTGGTGGTTTGGAATATGACTTTTATGACTTTCCAAATATTGGGAATGTCATCATCCCAACTGACTTTCATATTTTTCAGAGGGGTTGAAACCACCAACCAGTATATATACACATACATACAAATCTGTAATGCTTATCATTGATCGTGTTTAATCTGATTAACATGTACACAAAAAACACAAACATCTGGTTCAGCGGGCTAAACAACAACGTACATATCAGCAAAAAAACAAACAGGACCTTTTTTTAGGGGCGGGGGTACGATTGAATGAGATATTACAGCTGTTCTATATATATATATGCTACAACTGGTGACTTAAGGGGAGGGTTAAGATTCAACTAGATATATCTATATAGTGGAGATTCAACATGCAACTATCTTTAACGGGGACTTACTGGGATTGAATGTGGTTTATACTGAGTGTCTAATGGGGAGTATAAATACTTGCTTGGCTGATAAGTCAGTACAATTCGACAATAATCTCGTGAATTGGGATTGAATGAGATTGAATGAGGATTACCATGGGCATTTGATGGGATTTGATGAGCGTGACATATTTTTTGACTGCTGAGTCTGTATAATTGATTTGAATGGTATATAGTACTGTACTATGTAGTATTATATATATAATGGTATAGAATGGTATGCAATTGTATATGATAGTATGCAACCATACATAACTACAGTTTTTGATAGTATGTATATGAGAGTATAGTTAATTAAACAATAGTTTAATACTACAGGTTCAACTTTATATCGGGGATTTTACGGGATTAACTCAGATGGCAAGTGAGATTCGGCCCCAAGGGGGTGTGATGGAGAGAGGTAATTGCTTTGGTTTGAAACAAATGTGTATGGAGCTTTTCTAAGCCATGAAAGATACCCCCAAATCATCCAAGTGATTAGACAATTTTCATATTGAAAGCCATGTTTGTTTGGTATCACCATTTGAAGAACCCCCCCCTTATCTATATAGCTGAATGTTGGTTCCTCTTCCCACCCTTGCTGGTTGTTGTTCACTATAACTATCACTGTTATCTAAATGACAACAACTGTTGTTCACTAGTTCACTATCACTGTCTGTACCCTTTTCTATCACTGTTATTTATGGCGGTTAATCAAAGTTGGGTATAGATGACTTACAACTTGGCAGACTTGGCAGAATGGAATCCATCAAACATGGCGGTGCTGAAACCCTGATTTCACCGTCGTTGCTGTGCTGGTTTTTGGGTCCCAGGTCAAATCACTTAGAGAAAATCGACATTTTTTTGTCTGCCTGCTGTCAGATGAAACATTGTTTTTTTATCATCTGGAAAAACCACCACTAAATTCAGCTCAAATCAGAGAGTTCTTGGGAAAAATCGGGTTGGGAGGTCTGGAGCTGCTGCTTGGAACCTTGATGGAACTGCTCCCGCGCGAACCCAACCTGGAACTCATGGAGAAGGTCCAAATGGATGGCCAGTTTGTGACAGGATATGGAGGTTTCCCATAGGGGTACCCTAGTCATCATCCATTTATAGATTGATTTTCTATGAAATAAACCATCCAGCGAGCTATTTGGGTACCCCTATTTTAGGAAACCTTCCAGCTATTGGGTTTACCGGTTTATCTCAAAATGGAAGATTTGACCCAGCAATACGCAGCGATTTTGACTTTAGGTTTCAGGATTTAGGGTTTGGTACGTTTGGGGCCGTGCACAGGGATCATAGGATATGCAGGGTGCTGGGTAAAAGTATATAGGGGTTGAAACCCTGTGAATGTTGAAACCATAAAACCACCGAAGGGGTTTACCCCAATGGTACCCCAATAATTTTACACAATTGTACTATATTGTACTGTTCTACTGTTTAAGCCGTGATTGCTGTAAGAATCTACGGCCATAAATGGCTCCAGGCTGCGATGGCGGCTGGAGCTATCCTGCAAGAGCTCTCAACAGATGAGGTGCCGGGCTAACGGGTGGTTGAACTGTCATCCTGCTGGTGGGATTGGAATGAACCAATCCATGAAACATGGGATTTGACAGATGTTAAATCGAAATTTGACCCGTATCGTGTTTTTTTTCTGGGCATTTAGTATTTAGATGTATTTTTTAGGGTATGAACCGCGAGCGGTATATATTTTGGGACATGGTATGGGATTTAGATCACCGAAATTGAATGAAATGTATCCATGATAACCGGCCTGTACTATGGTGATAGTGGGAGGGATTTGCCAGCCAATTGGATTGATGGAAACGGCACAAAACTGGCACCAGGAGAAACCTATGAGTTTTTGCAAAGCCAGTGATACGGAAAATCCAGATCACAATCCTGGTGTTATTATGGATATAGCCGGATATAGCTGTTATAGATCTATAAATGATACATGTGTATACCTATAGAATCATGATACCTATGATACCCATAATGTGTATATCTATTGAATCTATGATACCTATGATTCTATACACATTCAAGACATCGGTTCTGCTGTTCGTTGAACGATTGCCGATCGCCGATCGAGGCTGCTGCCAAAGTGCCGCAGGCTGCCCCAGCCATTTTTCAGGCGGGAAATCATGGGAAATCCTTGGGCCAAGTCTTGGGAAGTCAACGAATTTCCTTGACTTTCTGTACTGTATATGTACTATACGTACATATATGGAAAAATTGAAGAAAACCATGGAAACATTGAAGAAAACCATGGAAAAACTGAAGCAATTCATGGACAAATTGAGGAATAGTGCGAATGAGAGAGTATAGCGACAAAATGCAGCAAATGAGATATTTTAGCTGCAAAAACCAAGGAAGGGAGCCTGGACGACCAAAAAAACAAAATTGCCCCCCCCAAAAAAATACCAAATTAATTTCGCACCCCTATATTAATAAAATTTAATATATATATTTTTTTTTTTAAATACATATTATAGTATATATATATATATCATACTTTTGACAATGCACATCGCCAACGGAGGCGATGACCAAAGTGTCACACGCCCTGGCTGGCGCGGCCAACGGGGCCAATGGGGCCAACGGTTCGGGGGTCCAGGATGTGGTGCTGGTGGCTTGGTTATTAACCAACAAACATTGAGATTTAACCAACACAAATGGAGATGTAAGCAATAAAAATATTTCTGCAAAACTGATCTTTGATAGCTAAATCGGTTGATAGGTGATCAACCAACATTATATAAATGAGAATTTGATTCAACCAGATCTAACCAACGACATTGGGGATGTAGAGAAGGACTGCAATCCTGAAATGTGTGTGAATAGACGGACTTTCTTGTTGATATAGCTAGATATTGTTTATATATTGTCTATGATCTTATATGATATTTTATTAACTATAGATAGATATTTTGTAAACTATTAGATATGATATAACATATGTACACTTATTCACTAGATGTGATTGATATGTTGGGTTTAAGCTCAAGGGCAGTTTTATTCAGTGCCGATCTTCCATGCAAACCACAGACCCAGGGTCTGGCTGGGACGAAAGCATGCCGTTTTTGCAAGGATGCCTGGGCCATTTTGAGAAACATGGGGATAGCCTTAACGGTGTTTAATGGTGGTTTAATGGTGTTTGATGGTGATTAATGGTGGTTTAATGGTGTTTCATGATGGTTTAATGGTGTTGAATGGGGATTTAAGATGATTTACCCTCTAGTAATTTAGCTTATTTAGCAGACTCTGAAAAAAAACACCATGCTTAAGCGGTAAATAATATTTTCCCTGAAAGAAGTTGCCCATCCGCTCTTGGTAGGTTCTCTTAAAGTTGCCGGCTAAACTAGCCATCATCCATTAGCATCCTCTTCTCTTTCCAGTATGTCCAGTAGTGTATACAGAATATATACAATCCAATAGTTATAGTTAACTGTAAGAGGAATAATACACAGGGCAATGGCGATGATAATAATGACAACAATGGTAACAATATTGACTTATTATTTTTCCTGTATTCAACAACACTGTTGTTGATAAACAGAAACATAATTTTGATGAGAATCATTGCAGAACTATCCAGAATACCACATACACATATGGGTGTACACGTTCTGATTTTATAAAATATAGATATGACATAGATCCTAGGAAGAAAAACAAAGATATCATCCGTCATCCTACTGTGGATGGTTGCGAAATCCCGATCACCAGTTCATAGGTTGTAAACATCCCATTATTTGTACTGGTTGGTGGTTTCATTTTTTTTATTTTTCATAATATATGGGATAATCCTTCCCATTGACTAATATTTTTCAGAGGGGTTGAAACCACCAACCAGTATAGGTTTTCTACTATCTCAGGTGGTGCAGGGTTTCTTCATTCCGGTCCCAGATGACACTGAGGTGAGACACCTGAGACACGGGAAACTGCCCTGGAGGGCGGGGCAGCACTGGCGGCGGTGGCCAGATGCTTGACCAGCTTGGCTAGGGGCCTGAAGTCATCCTGCACAGTGTCTGTTTAACCAAGAAAAGATGTTTATAGGGAGTAGTAAAACTATGGAATACCTATAGATAACGATTTGAAGATGTTTGTGATAGATGGTTATGTAATGCGATAGAATATCTATAGATAGTACTAGTATGTATTAGTATTATATAACCAAAACTCGTGATTCATGGTAAATCAGCTATATATAATCAAGAGGTTTCCCTCGGAAAGAAAAGCTCTGCCAATAGATTGTATTGCCATGTGTATATACATAATTTCAAATTTGATCAAAACTGTATGAGGTGTTGCTCAAAATCGACCCTTTCATCTCAAATCCCCATGTGTTCGCTTCGATTCCATGTTGGGTTGTCTATACCTTAACTTATATGGGTCGAAGGTACCAGACATGCAACAGATTGTCATGAGTTCCATGCCTATACTACCATGATTCTCTGTATACTTCTACGGCAAAATGTATCTTGTATGGATGAAATACGTCTTTTTTTGTGTGCAAAACTGATGGGCACGAGGAAACATACATTTTTTTTCACCAGCAAGCGCAACCTACCCACTTTGCCGGGGAGTTTGTGTGTGAATAAAACCTGGTCTACTCCAAGTATCACCTACCTGGTTTCCCCTTCATGACCCACAACGGAATGACGGGTTCGAAATCATCAAGCCCCAGACCATAAATGAGTTCAACAATCCTTATGTTTCCGCATGTGAAAAGTGATGTTTTCACAGGAGATGAAGGGAACCTTGCTTAATTTCGCTTAATGATCTTCAGTGGTGGTTAGCAAGGTGGATCATTGGTGACTCATCATTCAGCCAGATACATGGCTTTAATTCCAATGTTTGATCCATCCCTGTGTTTGTCAATCCTGTTGATTTCAAGTGTTCATGACTCAATCTCTATTCTTCACCATGTTTGATGGAGAGATCCACATGTTTCACCCTCTTTGACAACTAATTTCCAATGTTTCACCATTTGTGATGCCTTTTTTTCTATGTGTTTCTCATTTCTTGATGAAATCCACAGAAAGTTAACTCACCAAAACCAATTAACCAATGATTTTCGTGGCCCATTAATCTGCTTTTTTTGGTGCAGATCTTGGGCTAACCATCCCAGATGTTGGGCTCACCCCTGACCGCCTGACTAACCATCGGATCCACAGGGATGATCGAATCCCGCCAGCTTTCACCGGTGGTGAAAATCAGTGAGTTAAGCCTTAAAATGATGGAACATCTAGGCTAAATCCAGCATGTTCCAGCATTTTTCATGGTTAAAATCTGTGAACATCTCCATGGTTCACCATTTTCCATGGTTAAATCCACCAATTTCTATCATTTTCCATCATTTTCACCTAGTTCCATGGCGAACTTGCCACGTTTCCCCCCCTTCGAAAAAAACGGCCACGTCCGAGGCCAGTGTCACGGCGGACCACTTCGCGCCCTGGGCGCCGGAGGCGGCGAAGAGTTTGGTGCTGCTGGCACCTTGGCGAACTGGCCGTGTGGATTTCCATGGGGATTCCCTTTGGTTTTTGTTGATGGGAATTATAGTAATGTGGGGATTCCCTTTGGAATAGTAATCCCATTAGTAATCCCTTTGGAATAGAAATCCCAGAAATAATTTTGGATGATATTTCTGGGTAAATTTCATCACGACCTCACTGCGACCGAACCCTGGAATCATGGTTAGTAAGGGAAATCATCCCCAAATGGCCGAACTATTCAGGTCATGGTGATGGCTTCTTTCTTAAGGTGAAAGGCCTGAATTCAGGTTAGATAAAAAACATATAATTTGCACAGATATTTCTATGGTGTTTCTATGGGATTACTATTCCCAAATGTCATATTATTAATATATTATTAAATATTATTATTAATATACCATCCCTACTGATTCCGTTGAGGATCTAAAAATAAGGGTTGGTACTCATAAAGGATGACTTATTTTCATGCATGTTTGTGTACCATTTTGGGGGCACACTTTCACCAAAAACAACCAAACTGGGGTTGAGCAAGTTGAGCGCCTACCCCTGTTGCAAGATTTGGTTAGGACATGTTACTGCAGCATTTATCTGCCAATAATGGGGATCTAACCACCAATACGGTGTGTCGACGCAAAAGGAAGGTATAATTTGGACATTTCCAACATTTTGAATATCTAACCTGTTGGTTTTTACCTTTGGATTTTGGATGGTTCTTTGCTCTTAGGATGGCTGATGGGCGAACAAAAATCTGAGGGAGAAACCAAACAGAGCAAATCCAAAGTTACTGGGGGATTTATCTGCCAATAATGGGGGTCTAACCACCAATACTGTGTGTCGACGCAAAAGGAAGGTATGATTTGGACATTTCCAACATTTTGAATATCTAACCTGTTGGTTTTTACCTTTGGATTTTGGATGGTTCTTTGCTCTTAGGATGGCTGATGGTTGAACAAAAATCTGAGGGCGAAACCAAACAGACCAACCCAAAAATTACTAGAGGATATATCTGCCAAGAATGGGGGTCTAACCACCAATGCTGTCGACGCCAAATGAAAGGTATGATTTGGGCATTTCGAACATTTTGAATATTTAAACTAATGGTTTTTACCTTTGGAAGGTTCTTTTGCTCTTAGGATGGTTGATGGTTGAACAACAACTCCAAAGTTACTGGGGGATCTAACCACCAATACTGTCGACGCCAAAAGAAAGGTATGAACAAATCTTCAATATTTGCAAATTTAACATGATATAGGCTAAAAACCATAAAAAGGAACCCGCCAAACCACGGCAATACATTGTGCCGAGAAGGAGGAAAACCACCATGTATGCCAATTTCTCCGGGATGTATGCCCTGCCCATTTTTCCGAGGGGTCCTTTTTGAAAGGTTTGGGTTCCGAAGGGCTGTTTCGTGTTCGCCATAATTCGCCCGGAAGGTTCTTTTGTTCTTAGGATGGTTGAACAAAAATCTGGGGGATGAACCAGCACAAACAACCATGCAGCACAGTTGCAGAACTGAGGGGTTGCCACTCTGCTGTCACAGTCACAGGACATAAACTCAAGCGGGGTTGACAGTCGACACCACAGAACCCTGCGAAGGATTGAGCGCATGAACAAGTAATTTGATCTACGGATCTTTGGACTGTATCAGTTTCACCATTAGTAACAGTAACATAACAAAACAACACAACAATGAAATAACAAAAAAACATTCACCACTACACTAGAGCTTCTAGAGCGAGCACGAGCTGTTTAGCCATGGATGATGATGATGATGATGATGAGGACACTGGCGATATCGCAGCAACTTTGGATGGTGGTAGCCGTAGTAGTGGGAGTCGCAGACAAGGAGAATACCAACTTCCTACTGCCGGGGTATGTTTTTTGTGGCAAAGGGATGGTGGAGTATACACTGCACTGAGCATCCGAGATTTGAGTTCCAACACTGACATTGTGAAGGCAAAATTTGAATCCACGATCAAAGCCGCATCAACCACCAAAGGGCGGAGATCTTTTACAAGTCTTCCACCTGAAGATTTGGTTCTTTTGAGGACAGAATTGGCAGAATTGGGTTCGTTGTCTATGCAAGTGTGTGGGGGCAGCATTCTGAGTAGCCACGCCATTGCCTCACCCTGTACGATGAGAGACATTGAAAACATCATTCACTTATCACCATGGACGTCAAGCAGTCACAGAATAGAACTTGTTTCAGTTTCAGCTTCCAAAAGAAGCAAAACCCAATTCAAACCTACAGCTGGGACGGGGGCCATTACTGCTGCTGCTGCTGCCACCAGCAGTGAAGTTAGCACAATGTTGGTCAGTGGGCCATCACACGGACTTGAATCTTCACAGTCACAGTCATCAAAGATAGATGATGCGCTGAACTGTCTTCGAACAACTCTCGCACAGATGAACAATTCTGATTCTGCAGGTTCACCTTTGGACCTTATCACTTCACTCAGTTCTTGGTTGAAGGTAGTGAAAGGGACCCGTAGCAGAGCACGAGGAGGGAGTGAGTACCTACCTTCTTACATGTTGAACGCAGTTTTACTTTCTGACCGTCTTACGGTGCTGGACGATATGGGTGATGCAATGAGAGAGCTACTTGTTTTAGTTTTGGAATGTTTTGGATTTCACTTTTCTGAAGTTTCCCTTAGACATGTGGGTCCGTTGTTGCGCATTGCAACCCCAAGCCCCGACTTCCAAGGAGTTTCGCAATGGTGCTATCTGAGGAACTTTGCAACCATATCCACCTACAAGTGCCTTGGCTCGGAAGCTGGTTGGCTGGTCGGCGGCATTGAAATATCAATAACTGGTTTGATTTGGTATTTATTTTGTTAAATTTGGTTGGTGGGTTTTGGGGGAAGTTCCGGAAGTTCATGATGACAAAGCAAAACTAAATTAAACAAACTCACGTTTCAACAACCACTCAGATTCCAGAATATAAAAATATTTCTATGTTATGTTCTAATGTTCTACTGCCACTGGTTGTTTCTGGGTTTGAACCTCAGTCAGCTGAGGGCTTTTCAGTCCCGAAGAAAAGTTCGCTTTACAGCTATCGTATCACGCTCGACCTTGCCACTATGCTCTTTGCGAGGTCTCATCGGTTGAATTTAAGCACACCGTGGTTCATACATCGCAGACTTGATGCAAGTTTGCAATATGGCAAAGACTACTTTATGAGTGAAGCAGACATTTTCTATCCAGAGCGTGTGACAACATGGCAAGACGTTGCAACACCTGGAATCTTATACACAAGGCTTTTGGTTGGGCAAACACTCGGTTCACGGGCATCTGGTGTCGTCATCAAAACCAAGAAACTTCTTCACCAACTTGCCCTCGATTCTTGTTTTGAGTTGTGACATGCTAGGTTATATGATACAATATTTTGTGTTTTAATTGTGCATAATTGTGCATTGACATTGAGGTTTTGTAGGTCCAGGTATTGCATTGCCCATTCAGGAAAGTGAATCTCTTGCCGGAACTCTTTGCCGATGCTTGTCGTTTCTATTCGATTGGGGTGCAGAGTCCCATGTCTGGAAATCCCCTGCAACATTTATCAAAGACAAGTTGCCATTCGAAACTTTATTTGGCCTTGCATTGCCGCTGCCGGATGCTGATCATGCTCTCCATCATGTGCTTTCTTTGAGTTTAGATGTTTTTCACTATTTTAGGTTTTTCAAATTTTATAGATTTTATTCTGCCTTACCCCCGCACGAATCAATAATGATGAACTGAACTGATACCTAATCAAAGTCATAGCGATACATGACCTAGGGCCTATTATGCCGGCACATCCTGCACAGCCAGCCGGGGTCATGGGCCAAGGTGATGGAAAGTTTGGAATCGTTTTTCTCTTGGAGCGACTATTTTGAGCCACGGCTGCATGCGCTGTCGCTGTTCTTCTCCAACAGTGGAAGGTGCAGCCGCTTCAGTAGGATCTGCATTGACCAAAATCCAAACATCACTGCCGTTCGGCCGCATGCAGATTTTAGTAGCTGTACTGTTTTGGTTTTGCAGAGTTGGTTTCGTGAGGGTGATGACGGTGACGATAACAATGTTTTTTCTTGCTCTGGGGCAAGTGCCAGCATTGGCAAATTCTTTTGCAACGACATTCCAAAAAAAGTTTGCATGTGTTCGCAACCTCACAATGAAACACAATGAGTGATAGAATGATTCCAAGGACAGTAGACTCAAGGCGAGTTTTGCATCAATGTTTCTGACAACGTGTCCAGTGCTCTATTCCCAAAGATGGCAGTACGTGTGTCTTGCCATATCACTTGATGCCAACGTTTGTTTTGCCAAAAATCTTCAACAGCTCGGTTGCTGTTTCCTGCTTTGGTGGCTGCAACCCAAGGTACGAAAGTCTTCGGTGGATAGTTCGACGGAAGGATGCTTTTGCTTTCCTGCTTTCTGACCCGACATTTGCATCTGGGAGCAAAGAGTTGTCACAACATGAGCTGGACATGATAGCAGAAATAGCCGATGTGAATTCACCAGATGGCGTGAAATTCTGGGCCACATGTTTGACAGTGCAATGCTTGAGTGATTGGGGAGTTTCGACAAGCGTCTGGTTCCACAGCTGTGCCTGTACCCATCATCAGTCCGACAAGGAAAAACAGCAGTGCCGATTGAAAGGTCGTCGGGCAGTGGAACTAGCTGCCGGAGCGTGGCGTGGTCTCACTGATTCGCTAAGTGGTTTAAAGCTGACCCCTGCTGCTCTCAATGAGATTTCCAAATTGGAGAACATTGGCAACCAAGATTTGAAGTCATTTGCGTCACGCTTGCTGCATGACTTTCAAGACTGCCGGTCCACCATGGTATTTCGATCTCAGCAAGCGTGGTCGTTTTGGGATTCAATGCCGTTTAGTCTCTTGCAAATGGCAAAACACCTGGTACCGCCACTTGTTGCAGAGACATTGTCCCGAGCACAAGCAGAAAGCCTCATGCTTGAGTTCGATGCGTCGACCAACAAGACTTCTTTGGGAATGATAGCTTGGCATTTCTTTGGCAACGACCACAACAGGAGCCGATTGCTACAGTGGATTCATGGTGGTAAGTTGCCAAGAGACCTTGAACAGATGCTGTTGGGGTATGCAACAAGTCTGTGTGTGATGCAGCGTTTAGAGGCACGTCACCACCTGGTTAACCTTATGTTGACTCACGGAAGAGCGTCTAGCCCAGCAGCCACCATGTCCAACCTGAGAAGGCGCATGAACTGTGACGTTCAGCACCCAGCCTTTCAGCAGCTTCTCCCACAGTTGTTGGATCGGTTTTCAGAATTGGTGCCGGAACCGTGGGATTCACGGAAGCAGCTGCTTGAAATTGTTTATGGATATGGGCTCAGCCAACTGCATCCTGATACAACATTCGAGGAACAGCGGATGGCCCGGCATGCTGCGTTGACAGACAGCTTGGGTTCAGTGCCGGATGCACCCAAGCTTGTAACATGGTTACGCTTCAATTCAGTATTGTGGGTTTTGAGTTTTGATTCTGACAATTGTTATTGTTTTTGTTACATGTTAATGATTATGGTTTTCTGCTTTCTGCTTTTTCATATGGGAAAAACATTGTTTGCAAACAAAATATTAGGCACCAATTCAAATGGAGCATTTGCAGCTGGTTTTCAAGAACAGCAAGAAGTCAGACTCTGCTACCGGAATCTATGCTTTACCATCTCTTGAAGCAGCCAACAAATTTTTGGTCTTCAAAATTGTGTCGCTCCACCCAGACCGTAGAAGTTATCTTCAGAGAGCTTTTGCTCTTGCAAAGGATGACGCTGGGCGAAATCTAGCTGGGTCTGGCGTGGTTGCGGTCAGAGTTGGGAAACTGAAGAGCTTGAAAAATGATGGCATACACCCTGGAATACATTATATATAAACTTCATACACCATGGAATATGGGAATATCACAAGTGGATGGGGAAATGGTGTATATTATGGGATAGTACACTGCTATACGAAGGAATATTATCATGGGGCAAACACATCACATAAAGGGTTTAGTAGTAAAGTCATACACCAGCCATGAGGCCACGAGCCCCCAGTGCAATGTTCTTACGAAGTGTTGGATTCAGTGCTGGAATCTGATTCACACACAAAAATTAGACCACCAAGAATAACAATTATTACTGTTGTTTGGCTCAAGAGACACGCTGTGAGTGGATTGCAGTTTCAAATTCCAAGTTTAGCTGAACTGAACCAAGCATTCAAAACATGGCCTTGCGTTCTGATGGGCCTGTGGACAGAACGAATGATGGCGACGGTGACAGCATCAAGTTTTTCCCTATTCAGCCAGGGACTATGGACTTCTTTGCAAAGATTCGACAGGGACAACACTCACAGCCAAGAGCAGCAGTGAAAAGTGATGATCCGGGCAAAGGAATTTCACATGATGTCAAATGGGGACCGATCCCCCGCGAGATGAATTTCTTTTCGCAAACCAGATCTTCCCCGTATCCTTGAAGCTACCACCAACTTCGAAAATTGCTGCGTGAAAAAAAAAGGTTGATATTGGATTGGGGAGTGGTCTGAAGGAGAGAATCAAAGAACACTGCTGAAACCCTTCCAAAGGAAATCGTGCTAATCATTCTTGTTTTGAAAAGGGATGAGGTAGGTCTTGTCATACGTTTGAATTTTAAAACAAATCATTTTTGGGTTGTAGTAGGAGCTTGTCAAGTTGATGTCGGGCAATGAGCGCAATACACATACATTGAAGTGTGAATAACAAACTTGCAGAATCAGAATCGATGCGCTAATAGTCAAGATGTACGAATACATAGGGACTGTCAAAACCAAAGGTAGCAAACTTGGGTAGTTTTGTCTTCACATGGCCGCCATTGCTTTCCTAAGGATTGGGCGAACACTGTGGCGATCAACATCCTTGGGACTGTTGAAGGAGAATATGCTGATGGGTCAACTGAAATGCGGCTGCAACCTATGACGTCTTTTCAAAATTCTATTGAGCCGGTGTCTGTGATTTTTTTTTTCGAGAATAGTCGCTGGTTGGAATTGAGAGAATTCACGGAGGCAGGTTCAACAGTTCAACTTGGGCTTCGGGGGCAGCCCCCCCAAAAAGAACTATAAGGTTGGATTGTTTTTTCTCTACAAGAATAGCCCACCAAATAACCCAACAAGAGCCCAACATAGCCCCAATGCGGGTCCAACATAGAACCCAAATGGCGCAACATTGGTCCAACTTAGACTTAGACACCAAATCCAACCCCAAAGTTTTTTGTTGGGGTTGTTTCAGACCCTTAGATCTTAGAGACTTATGACCCAAAATTGCCTAACATTGGCTCAACAATAACTCCAAAATGACCAAAAAGTATCCCTGCAGGTTAAACCAGTTTTGCAGCTATCATCGTCTCTTCTTGATGGGAGCACAGTGGATGATTTGGATGATGGCGAGGGTGGGGGTTCCTGTGGACCTGTTGATGCGATGGTTGTTGAAGAAGCTTTCCAAGTTTGCACTACTGCATTGTCAAATTCAGGTCGTTTACCTGACAACACAAACAGAAGGGTTGTGAAATGGCTCCACACTGCAGGGGCTATTGACATCTTTCAAACAGGGGAGATCACACTGTCACGTGAGGTAGTCAACCACGGTCTTTCCATTAGCAATGCCGTTTTGGAAAGACAACTTCGAGATACCACAAGTACATTGGAAATCCAGACGCACATGAAAGACAATGGTTGGACATTTGTGAACAAATTGGATTTGGCAAATTTGCATTCAAAAAAGTTGCTGCGGGACAACCCGAAAACCTACTACTCACTAGTCTTTCACTATTACGACGGCTTACGCTACTATGAGGATGAGGGCTGGTTTCATCACCGTCAGATTGACAAATACTACATGGCTTTTGAGGCAGCAATGATTCACTTTCCCACAGAAATCGTTGAAATTCCACCTTACCAACAAGCTGCTTTCTATGTGCAGTTGAACAAATACCTGTGTGGTGAAATTGTCAACGACCCACGAGAAAGCAACACTGAGGGGCGTGCAAGGACTGTTTCGTTCTGAACAATGTTTCAAGTTTCAGTTTGTATTAGAGGGGGGGAGGACGGGCAAATAATTCAACAAATACTTGTTCACATTAAGCTAAGTTCGATTTGTGGTTTGCCCATGGGTCTCCAAAGCTTCTCCAGGAAGAGGAGAAGGGTGAGAGTCCAGCCAAAGGCGAAATCTTCGACCCAGACTAGGCACCAACAAGACCAAGAAGTACATGTGGTTTCCAGTGGGGAGTCTGATGAGGAAACTCGTACAGCATTGCAACACGAACCTGTGCAGCCTGTGCATGCAGTTTTCTGGGACCGATTAAGTGCTGGCCCGTTTGCAACAGCAGGCAGGTTTTGTTAGGGGTTTAATTACAACACGAACCTGGGGTGTCTGAACTGTGAATATAAAGGAGAGCTAGGCCAAGGGAAAATAAATCGTGCTTCACGTGTTTTTCAAGTTTCCCCTGAGGGAGTGATGTGGTTGATACCATCTCGGATTCAAGCAGTGAGACTGGCCCGGTTGAACCAGAATCCACAGAGCACTTTGAATATGTTTCACAAGCTTCCGGTCAGATTGTCCAAGACAATGTGCATGATGATGCAAATGTTCAACATGAACAGGATGCCGAATGTGATGTCGATGATGATCCAAATGCTGAAGGCATTGAGCCGGATCAACCAGCTGAAGTTGTTCAGCAAAATGCTGAAGGTATTGAGCTGGAGCAACCAGCTGAAGTTGTTCAGCCCATTAGGGAAGACGTACCATGGAATGTTTTGTTTCCCAGGAGAAGCATGTTCCGGGATGCCATTGTCGACAACGCTTTGCCTCCTCTCCTTGCTTTACTTAGGGAACCAGCCAACCGTTTGAGACCTCCCAGAGACCTTGTGAACGAAGCCTTAGACAAGTGCGCCGCAGATGGAAACACATTCTGGGGCAAATATGATGTGTACACTAGGAGGAGAAGCGCGGCAGATGCGATTCTGGCGCTTTATTTTTCTGTTCTAAACGACTATGCCGCAGGCAGATCAGTTGCACCGCTTTAAGACATACAGGCACGGCCAAATTTGGCTGTCACATGGAAAAATCATCGCTATGATGTGTTTTTCTTATCCAAGTTTCAGCTAACGGGAAGAAACTTGCAATCTGATACTGTGCCATTGCTTGTAAATTCCTGTGAAATTCGGATATCGAATCTGAACCTTTTTGTTCAAGCTATCTTTTGCACTGTACAGTTTGCTGCTGGTGTGATTTAGCTGACAAGTGCTTTCACAAGATGGATGATGACTCCCTTGACGATGCGCATCATTTCCAACTGTCACCGTCAGGGTCTAAGTTTTCACAGTTTACAAGCAGCATGTCCATCGGCCAGATGTTTAAGTAGTCCTTTTTTGTGTGTTCCTTGAATGTCAAAAGGCAGCAGGGCATTGCCACAGAACGTGAATCGAAGAGAAGGCCTGATTGTTTGTTTATACTTTGGACTTTGGGCTTGGCGTTACAATTCTTGCTCAGTGCAAAAACAAATCACTAACATATAACTTATAAATGAGTTAGCTTGACATTGACATTTGAATGCGATACCTTTTTAAATATTACATATGCAACCCAACCCAACTAGCTTGTTGCCACTTAGCGGGGTTTGTGCACCCGTTGTCTTGCCAGGAGAGTTGATGATGATGCACCAAGTGCGGCTTCGCGTCACGAAGATGAGTGTGCAATGTTGGCAACCCCTGAAGTTGCAAAACAGCAAGCATGGAATATGAGGGTTGTTACACCTTTGAAACAAGTTGATGATTTGAAACCAATTGCCTCATGCATCAAGCTACGCACAGAATTTTCAGGGGCTGGTACAGCAGAAGAATCTATGGCTGCAACAGCAGCCATGTGGAATTGTCATTTTGCAAATTGTGTCGACAAGATGACGGTCAAATGTGAATCGATAGGGGATTGGTGCTCATCTGCACGGTATATGTGTGGCCTGAACAACACCGAAGCATGTCGCTTTGGAGACATTATGACGTTGGCGGACAGCAAGTTGCGGGATAAACTATTGGAACCACTTCATGAAAAGGCCATATAGTTTTCTTTTTCCATTCGACAGTTTGCTAGCTATCAGTCATTGTTGTACGTAGCGATGTCCGTATGTTTTGTTATGTTCTTGTTTTTTGGAAGGTGATCATCACTACATCGGAGCTACTGTCTGCACTGAAGCTTACAGCAAAGCCATCCAAGAAAGCCATAAAAAGAGAGGTTGATGGTATGTTCTACGCAAAAGGTGGCTAGGATGTGATGAAAGAATATTGCAAACCATTCAAAGATGCGCTGTTTTTTGAATGATCGTTTCCTTTCAATCATGTCTCATCTAAGGTGGATTGAAAGTTCCAATTGGACGCATTCCCAAAGATGCAGAGTTATCTTGTCGTGGAGATCTCAACATGGCCCTCAAGGATAAAAAATCACGTGTACTATTTGAGTGCTTATTTGAAGGGTTTGTTTCACAGCTATGAGTTTCGAATGTTCCGAATGATTAAAACTTGGCGGGAAAATAAATAGGTTCAACTATGATGTACTTGAACCTTTTTTCCTTTTGAACATCTTTGGTAAACCAACTGGAGAACAGTAACTTTGAAAAGATATGAGGTGACGATGCTTCTGTTTATGGCATTTCGCGATTTGTCGAATGCTTCCATTTATTGAGTTGCTTTCAAACTTTGGCGGACTAATTTTATGCGAAGGAAATCATTGAATCAAATCAACAAGTTCTATTTGAGTCTCTACTTCAGTATCTATCTCATGTGTGCTGGAGGAACTTGCAGCATCATCAGTGCCAACCAAGCGGTTGACTTTGTCGGTTACCAGAAGGCTTTGGCATGTGGCTGCCTGTGTATACTGTATATTTATATATATGAGGTAGTATGTAGGATAATAAGTATATATGTGAATATATAATACCCTCAAGTTGGAAGGTTCTAGAATGCCCCCCCCCTGGGTATAAACACGGAGGGTTCTAGAATGATTTTTTTTCATTGTAGAACCCCCGGTCCCGTAAGCATTGTAGAACCCT